>Ga0306889_100593_pt1 | contig 11561 bp, 18 predicted proteins | sample AntDeeMetagen190_FD_190436 | JGI IMG/M metagenome (GOLD analysis project Ga0306889, IMG submission 190436) | Saline lake microbial communities from Deep lake, Antarctica - Metagenome #190 (v2) (version 2) | ecosystem: Environmental > Aquatic > Non-marine Saline and Alkaline > Saline | place... | reverse complement strand
CACGAACGCGCCGTGCACTGAACGAGAAGTTGGACGTCCGCTTTGCGACAGTGGGCCCGCTCTACGAGGTTGAGAGTGAGAGCGGGAACACCTACAAGGTCGATATCGAGGCAACAACGTGTACCTGCCCTGATTTCGAGCAGCGTCAGCCAGACAACGGCTGTAAGCATCTTCGCCGTGTCGACCTCGAGATCCGAACTGGACTTGTCCCTGCGCCGGATGGCACGTTCAGCCGCTGACTGTCGAGTGACCTCGTCACGCGAGACGGTTTGTAACCCCCGAAAAGGGTGCGGGGGCTCGAAAGGAGCCCACCGTAGCAACCCATGAGACAAAGAGAGACAGCAATCACATCGACAGCCACTGAAACAACTCGGTTCCTGAACCGAGGGATCGCCAAATGACTGATCGCGACGAGTGCCGAATGCCAACGTGTTCGGAACCTGCTCGCGATCGGACAGGGTATTCTGGTCGGTTCTGTTCGGACAGCTGTGAGGTCCGCTACGAGCACCTCCAAGCGGACGCTCGAGATGCTGCAGTGGACGAAGCCGAGGATCGGTACTGATGCTCGAGCAGATCGATCACCGTGGTAAGCGTTTCACGATCGATGACGAGGACGTTGTCGACGACATTGCTCGTGAACGGTGTCGGCAAGCCGAACTGCTCGAACGGCAGGCTCAGCGAGAGATCCGTGAACTCGAGCGTGCGAAAGCAGTCGCTGGACCAGACAGTGAAAATTCTGATATTGGAATGCTCGACCAGCGACATGGAACATAGGGAACGAAAGACACACCGTATTTCCGGAGATAACTGCTCAAGCAGAGATCTGCTATAAGCAGTGATGAAACGAACCTTCACAGATAGTTGATACCCCGGGCACACAGAGTACACTCTGCACACAGTGTGTCTCGAGTCTCGAAAAGTGGTGCGTCTGGCGGATCGGGGACAACGATCAACACCGGACGCGACTGAGAGATGGGCGATGATTGGAATCGGGCAATGTCGCCCGATCCGTGCGCGAGTGATTTGTTCAACGTTCTTGTTATCAATCCCCCTACAGACCCATGAGAATAGTTCTATTGTTACATTCGAAGATGTAGAGACATCTGTTAGATGCAATCATGTTGCTACAATCTATAAATCAAATCAAGGAAATCAGTACAGCCTGCAGTGGCGTCAACAGACGTACCGACGCGCGAATATTGTCTAATATTCTGGAAATAGTAGACACATTATGCCATGTAGGATTGAGAATAGGATAGAGTTCTAACTAAAGAACCCATTACGTCCAGTTGACCCCTGAATGTCCAGAAAAGCTGTTATGGTCTGTCAATCAGGCTAAGAACATCATTAAACCGATTTTCCTCAGTCAAGACATTGACCGTAGTATCCAAATCCGTGTTCAACTCCCAGTAGTACTTTGGACCGCCCCGCGATCCGCCACTGCGTTTCGCGCCTGAGACGACACCAATCATATCTAGATCATGGAGATGACTGCGAACCCGACGCATTGCGATCGAGTTCGTGTCCACATGAGACGTGATATCTGTGTACCGCGAGTACACCTCTGGTGTTGGCGCTGGCGTTTCATTCCCTGTTGCCAACGAAGTGAGTGCTAGCAATGCCAACTGATCCTGTATTGTCAAATCACGAATGCTCTGCGCGATGTTCATCTGCTCAACATGGTCCTCGGCCTTACGGACATGCTCCTCACAGACCTGCGGTTCGTCGTTAAGAGCGGCGAACTCACCGGCCTTGTACAGATACCGAATCGCCTGCCGTGCCGATCCTAGATCTTGGGCAGCAAGCGCCGCTGCTAGTGCGATAGCTTCCTGCGTGACAGCACTATCGACAAACGCTTTCTCTGACCGACGGTTGAGAATGCTCCGCAGTTGATCAGCATCATACGGTGGAAAGTGAATTTCGACCTCGCATAGCGAATCCTTAGCTCGAGGGTCGAGTTCCTCGTAGAACGTCATATCGTTGCTGATTCCGATCACGGAAACGTCCATATCCTCAATATGACTGTTATCACGCGCGCGTGGCAGCTCATAGAGAATCATATCTTTGTTTCCGATGTTGTCAACTTCATCAAGGACAATAACGACAATTCCACCAATCTCTTGAAGAGCATCGTACAGCCGGGCGAATACTTTCCTCTTCGGATGACCGTTCGGGTTGTCACCAGTTAATTGTTCTACAAGATCACACGCAACCTGATACGAAGAGTGATGGCCTTTACACGTTTGAAAAATAGTGGTCAAGTTGATTCCGCTCCGCTCATCGACTTCCTCTTGCAGTTCCTCAAGGAGAAAACGTGCAGCTGCTGTTTTCCCCTGCCCGGGCTTACCGTACAGAAACGCGTTGTGAGGGGGTGCATCGTTGAGAACTGGGGAAAGAACCTCCAACCCAAGTCGTTTGAGTTGCTCTTCTCGTTCTGGAAGGTCATTTGGTGTGTAACTCTCTTTCAGGATACGTTCGCTTTCGAAGATCTCTGATCGGTCCTGAAAGTACTCGGTCATGATAGGAGACAATGTACTCATTATACAAATAACCGTAGTGTCCAGAACCCCCCATAATGTCCAGAAATACGGGTGGCTGAGACCCACCCCCACCCGGGGGCGTCCGGAATTACCGAGAGAAAGAGGCCTGCAATGAAACCAAGTTATCAGAGCCTGGAACCACAAAATATCACGATTACTTCCTCAATGAAAGAGATTAGGAGAAAACAGCCGAAAGCGCGGTCGGATATTCATCCTTCTTTGCTTTCTACTACCCGCTTTGCGGTTCTGTACAGTAGTACACCTCTTATAGATTTCGAACTAGGATATATTCCACTAGAGAAAGATACAGTCTTACTAGAATGATGTTTTAATAGTTTCTCTGCGATCGTGAGGAGGACCGCTTTTCCTTCCGTCTTTTCTGGACGCCCCCGGGGGTGCCCCCTTCTGTTTGCTCTCAATTGATCTTTTGAATCTCTTTGAGGTCCCTTCTCCTGACGAGGTCCACTCCTGAGATGAACTACTCCGCCCTACTCACTCACGGCTGATGCCGTTCGCTCCTTGAGGACGGGAGCTTAGCGCCCTCTCTTTCAGCTAATTCACCGACCGTCTATGTTAGTCCTTCTATCCCTACATTCGAGAATGTAGCTACATGGGCCACACTTTCTCCTGTAAATCATTTCTATATTGTACAGAATCTACTCACGGGTCTGAATTCCGATAACGTGGTGAACTTCATTCAGGTCTCCACATGATCTCTTTCCATCACACTTTATACTGTGGCTACGTGAACTATCTTCTATGGCTAGCGATCCCGAGTTCACGAAAAAACCTCGAGCTGTCGCAGTTAACGTCCTCAAAGGTGGCTTTGGGAAATCAACTACTGCGATCAATCTCGCACGAGAACTTGCAGAGCGAAATGGCCGTGTTCTTCTTGTTGACCTCGACGATAACGGCCACACCACATTCAATCTTGGCTACCGTGATCAGTACGAATCCGACAACCACGTTCAAGAAGTCCTACTTGATGGCGCTGATCCGTTAGACCATGTTGTTTCAGTTACCGATGACCTTGATCTTCTGCCGTCCCATGAAGCTCTCGAGGAGGTGGAGACAAATCTGAAATCGGCAATGGCCTCGAGTCAACGACTTAACCGTAACGTCGTTGATCCTCTACTTGGGGATACATACTCCTACATCGTTGTCGATACGCCGGCCAATCGAGGAAAGCTCAACGACAACGCCTTGTTTGCAACAAAGAATCTCATTGTCCCACTCCGTCCAGAGAGTGGATGGGAATCTGGGATCACGCAGACAAACAAACGCCTGATACAAGAAGCGCGCCAGTACTTCGACCTCCAATTGCTTGCACTTGTTCCAACTGATCTTAGCGAACGCCTCGATCAGGACACTCGAGACCGAAACCTGCTGTACGCGATTAACAGCCGTGATGAGCTTGCATCGTGCGTCCCAAACTTCGCACATCTCTCTGCGGCTGATTGGGAAGTAATCGACGCTGGCAACTACAATGGTGATCTCCCAGGTATCCGTCACCGTGCTAGTATCGATAAAGCACATCGTGCTCGCAAACCGCTACGCGATTATGATCCAGAGTGTGACCAGCTCAAGTGTTATGAGGAACTTGCTCAAATCGTCGAAAACGGCGGGGTGATGCGGTAATGCCATTCGACGATCTTGCTGACGAGTCGGAGGAATCTGATCCTGGTGACGAGGCGCTGGATGAACTTGCTGGCACCCTTGCAGATGACTCCACTGCAGGTGAGGAATCATCAGAAAATGACACTACGTCTGAGGATCGTGATACCGTCTCAGCATACAATTCTCAAACAGAGCCAGCATTCCCAACTGCGAAGACACAGACACAGCATTCGATCTACTGCCTTCCTGAAACGTGGGATACGATTGATGGTGCATCTGGCCTTCTCTTCGAAGCCGAAATTATGCTCCGTCGCGATGGCTATGAAGCTGTGCAGAAACGTGAACTGCACAATGCATTGCTCAAATCTGCAGCACAACAGTTGACTCCCGAGGATATTGCTGAAGTCTTTGTTGCGACTCGAGAAGACCGAGAATCTGGTCCACTCCTCACAGACGAATGATAACTGTCTCGAGACCGCAGGTTGGCTCAGACCATGGCCGATGCGTACGCCCCGGGGACGCCTATACAGTCTTGAACGTGAATTCCCCAGGGTGGTCGTGCGAGAAATTTGAAGTATTTCGCTCCAGACGGTCGGTCAAAACGACTCGAGCGCTGATCACGCCGACTACTCCTCGTACGCGAGGTTCATGATCCACTGGGAGAAGGCGTCGCTGTTGGGGTCAACCTCTTCCTCGCCGACAAACGGCGAGAGCATATCGCCGACCATCAGCAGTCTGAAATCGAGGTCTCGTGCGGTCGGCGAGATGAAGTAGGTGTTGTGGCCCTTGTAGACGGCTTCCTCGCGGTTGACCAGATCCTTTTCGACGAGCGATTCGATGATCCGGCTGCCCTTGCGCGAGGAGAACTCCAGTTCCTTCCAGAAGTCGCTCTGGTGGATGCCGCCGGACTTGCGGACGAACTCGAGACCCGCTCGCTCGTCCTCGTTGAGTTCGGCTTCGGCCGTGGAACTGCTCATGATGGCCACCTCGCCGTGTGTACTGCTATAGGCAGGAGTGCATCCATACTACATTCAAGACAAGGAGACCAGTTAAAAAGTGCCTTTCGTCGACTGACGATTCGACCGCGGTGCCGTCGTTCTCAAGCCCGCCGCCATCTTCTGGATAAAATAGCAGTCTGTTCAGGCTGTTGATTCCACCCGAGCATATGGTGAACTGGCTTTGAAGAATAAAGCGATAATTTCGAGCTATTCAAACTGGTCGCGGTCGTATCATCTATATGGATAACGACGAGTCTCACGATCACGTCCTTCCAGGAAGTGATGAGGAACTCAACACGCCGGCCGTTCGTGGCTACGACTTCCGTGGTGAGTTCGATTTTCACGAGATGCTCGACGCATACGCGACGACGGGTTTCCAAGCGACGCAACTCGCAGAAGCCATCGATATCGCGGAGCGTATGCAGGACGAAGACGCGACGATATATCTCACGTTCACCTCGAATATCATCTCATCGGGGCTACGTGAGACCGTCGCGTATCTCGTCCGAGAAGGCTACGTAGATGTACTCATTACCACGTCTGGGTCGCTGACCGAGGACGTTATCAAGACGGCGAAACCGTTCAAGATGGGTGAATGGGACGCAGACGAGGAAGCGCTCCGGGAACGAGGAATCAATCGGCTAGGGAATATCTTTGTTCCGTCCGACCGATATGTATGGTTAGAGGAGTATCTGTACGACTTCTTCGACGACTTCTTCGCTGAGGAGAAGATCAGAACGCCCACAGCGTTTGCACGGGAACTGGGCGAGACGCTCGACGACGAAGATTCAGTGTTGAAACAAGCTGCAGACAACGATGTGCCGGTGTACTGTCCGGCGCTGACGGACGCTGAGGTGGGCAATTTCCTCTACTATTACCGCCAGGGTTATGATTCGGATGTCGGAATTGAGATCCTTGACGACTATGATTCACTCATCGAAGACGGATTACTGGCCGACAAAACGGGGCTCATTGCAGTCGGTGGAGGCGTACCGAAGCATCACGCGATAATGACGAACCTCTTCCGGGGTGGTGCGGACTATGTGGTCTATATTTCGACAGGAATGGAAGGAGACGGATCACTATCGGGAGCGCCGCCAAATGAGGCTGTCTCTTGGGGTAAAATCAAGGAAGAACGAACGAATTACACACAGATTGAGGCGGAAGCCACGCTTGTCTTCCCGCTGCTCGTCGCTAGCGCGTTTAAAGATTAAAGTACCACGGGTCGGGTGACCCGTGGAACTCTCTCTGTACTCTCTAGACCTTCTTTAAGTCATCTATTTATCCGAAACCACGCATCACAGACCCGCTATACCCGCTGTAGTTTCAACTTCCAATCACGGCCAGAAGTTGAGATCGTCCCTCTCAATGCATACAGCATTCTGGCGCAGTTCATAAATAGTATGAAGGCGAAGTCTGAAATAGAACGATGGCACGAATAACCGGGTCGTATCCAGACGACCTTGACCTCCTCATTGAGGGTGCTGTCGAGGCTGGTGTATTCGGTGGCAAGAGCGATGCGCTGCGAGAGTTCGTGCGTGAATACTTCGAGGACCACGAAAACGAGCGTATTGCAGCTTCGGTCGCCCTCTATGAACGCGAGCGGATCACGCTTGGTGATGCTGCGAGACTTGCTGATGTCGACCGCTGGACGATGCGTGATATTCTCCGTGAGCACGGCGTAGAGCTCCGGCTCGGCCTCGCTGACGAAGACGACGCAGCCTACGAGGTTGAGGCAGCGAGCGAACTCAAGTTCGGTGGTGAGGACTCGGACGACGAGGAGTCACGTGCGAAATGACAGATGACGATATTCCACCGAATCCGAGCGTCCTGAACACGACTGTTCTCTCGAATTTTGCGTATATCGACCAGCTGTGGGTGGTTGCAGGACTGTCTGGTATCTGCGCGGTTCCAGTCGTTCGCGAGGAACTCGAAAACGGCGTTGATAACCATCCGTATCTCCAGTCAGCACTCGATACACTCGAAGACGAGATTCCAGTCGCAACGATTTCGGACACGGTCGCAAACAGAGAGGCAGTCGTCCGTAGTCATCTCGATCCCGGTGAAGCACAGGCGTTCGCCTTCGCTGACGCACACGACGGCCGACTGCTAACCGACGACGGGGATGCCCGATCGTTTGCGAAAGAACAGGGCGTAACCGTTGTCGGGTCAGTTGGGGTTCTGTTGGCTGCAATCGATGCTGGGAAGATCGATGGAGCGACTGCTGACGAATGGCTGTCGACATGGATCGATGAAATTGGGTACTATGTCCCGTATCGTACGATCTCGGAATATCGATGACGGGCTTGCTCGGAGTTCGAAACGCCTGATGCCCGCTGGGAAGGCTAACCACCCCTACATCTACCATTTCGATCCATGAGTAATAGTGATCGATCTATGTCTGGAGTTGCGTGACAGTCGAGGCGATTTCGCTTTTGGTGGGTTCGCCGGTAAACTCGACAACTCTATCGCCTACACCGAAGGCGTATCTCTGGTAGGAGACGTCAACGTGAATCCAGCATTCGATGTCAGCGTCTGTCGAGTCATACTCGCCCTCACTTGCGTTCTCTCCTTGCTTCAGCACATCAAGTAGGTATTCTTCGATACGCGACGCGTTCGAGATTCGCAAGAGATGATCGGCAGCGATGTTGTCCAGCACCTCTGCTGGGGTTCCATATCCCTCGCCTACGAGATAGTACTCGCCATAGTACTCATGTGACTCGATCTGAACACAGAGTGCATACGTTTCAGCCATATCTGTAGTTGACAGAGGCCATCCATCAGAATGCCTATTCATAAATCGCTACCCAATAGTATCTGTACCGATGGCTCCGTGAGCAAGGTTTAGTCCGGATACTGTACAACTACGTCATATGTCTTCCACTGCCAGTTGGCACACGATCCGTGACGAACTCGAAGACTTAGAACAGCGTATCGATGATCTCACCAGTTTCCACACAGGAACAGAGTTCCAAGGATGACTGCCTACCGCTTTCGCATCAAATTCGATCCGGATCCTACATCGCTGTGGCGGGATATCGTCGTCGGCGCAGACAGAACGATCACCGAGTTGCAGTCGGCGATCAATCCCGCAGTCGGACTTGATCAGGGCCATCTCTGGTTCGTTGGAGAGGATGAGGACTACTGGGACAGTGCTGTCAAATACCAGTGTCCGCAGGAATACGACGAGTCACTCAGTGGCGACCCACTGTTGCGTACCGAGCGGATCGAGAACGCTGGAGACGTGACGATCGGCGAGATGACCCGCCAACTCGGACTTGAACAGTACGATCGCATATGCTATCTGTATGACTACGGCGATGAATGGCGGTTCTACGCCATTTTGAAAGAGGTCCTCAGCGACGAGCCGAGTGACAAAGAGCCAGACATCGTGAAAGAGAAAGGCGATCCGATCAATGACCAGTACGATCCGCCGGAAACCGGTGAGAGCGATCCTCCCCTTCCTGACCCACTCTATTCAGTGCTCCCCGAAACCGCTGTCCCTGTTGCGGATCTTCGTGAGCTGGAAGAGCGCGATCGTGTCGTCCACGTTATTCCACTACTCAGTCTCGAAACTGGGTTTGGGGCAGTCTGCGAGCGGTTCGCAATTCAGTTTGAGGACACAGGGTACGTCATCGAAAACTTTCAGCCGGGATGGCAGATCGTTGAGGAAGTTGATGGAGTAGACAAGACTGAGGAAGAACTTCTAGCAGCCCTTGCGGATGCAGTGCGTGAGTGGCACGCTGAAATCGCGGAGATCTCTGGTGCAGTGACGGGACAGCATTTCGACGAGGAGACTGTCGAAGCGATGCATGTCGAACTGGAAGCAGAACTCGAACGCAAAGGGTACGGCCATCTTTAAGGATCATTTCGATGTGAGAATTAGGTACGGAATCTGATTCTGCTCAGAGCGTACTCGCGCGCGTGCGCGCGAAACACGAACCATTATTCAGAGTTGCTTGGTTGAACTATCTATGTATGCAACGTCCAACTCTCTATCATCTCTCAATGGGGACAGCGGGTCTATCTCTTGGATTAGTTGGGTCCAGAACGATTCTTATTGAAGGAACCACTCTCGGTGCGGGGTTAATGGTTCTCGGTGGCGGTGGTATACTTCTTTCAAGTCTATTCGCTCTGTCAGGTCAAAGTTCGTCTGAGTTCGAACCGGGAAATTTCGTTTGGATTGCAGTCGTTGCAGCAATTTTCAGTGTCCTTGGAATGATACTCACATTCTTCCAGTAGACTTCTAATTGAAGGATACCTTCCCCATCCCGTGCCGTAGACAATCTGTACTGAACGATCAAGGCCCGAACATCCGCCCACATTAAGAAACATTATAGACTAACGAAATGAGCGGGAGCTAGTGAACTCCACAACCTCGGAGGATGATTTTGATGCGTGGCTTATTTCCAGCATTATTGGGGATGAATCAGCTGATCAGTAGGGCTGCGAGTTTCCTATCATTTTATGAAATGATGATTCAGAATATAGATTATGGTAGTAAGCTTGGCTGCGTACGTGTACGCGTCGATACGAACACCTGAACACGAATTTCAGGCATGGTTCGCTTTCGTACTGTTCGTCGCTGATGCTGCCGTTGCAAATGCGATTGTACCATCTCCCCCACTGGTTTAGCTGTCGGTGAGGATGTGATAAAAGACTTCACACCCACACGGAATCGCTCAGTACAGAGGGTGTATGCAGCGCCAGTGTGCTACACAAAGTCGCAAACACGGGAAACGATAGTGCTTCCACTGGAGATAGCACACGAACGGCGGAATACAGACGGGCCCTCGATGCGACACCTCGGTGAACCATCGAACGTCTGCCAGTGCCGGTGCGGCCGATACAGGGAGGCTTTCAGTAGGGGATCGACGCGAATATGTGACGACTGAACGGATAGTTGATCGTGAATCCATACCTCATTCTAGGGGCCGCAATCCTCGCAGAACTGTTCGGGACGACCGCGTTGAACCTCTCCAGTGGCTTCACCAGACCGCTTCCCAGTGTCGGTGTCGTCGTCGGGTACGGGGTCTCGTTCTATCTCGTCAGTCTCGTTCTGGAAGACCTCCCGATTGGACTCGTTTACGGGACGTGGTCGGCGGTCGGCATTGTCGGCATCGCCGCCATCGGCGTGGTCGCGTTCGACGAACCAGTCGACCTCGCCGGACTCCTCGGAATCGCGCTCATCGGCGCCGGGGTGTACGTCCTCAACGTCGTCTCTGGGATGTCCGCCCACTGAGAGTGTCCGAAATACTGCGAGACAGTGAGCAGACTGACCCCCCATCCCGAGGCTACGGTACAGACTCGTCGATGGCACTGACCAGTTCCTCGGGACGTTGTGAGCCGACGAGAACGCCACGCCCGTCCGTCCGTTCGAACCAGACTCCTCTATTCCCACTGACGTTGTACGCGATCTTGCCGGGGGCCCAGCGGATTCCCCAGCCGCCGAAGTCACGGAGTGGCCGGTATCGTATCGACTCGTATCGTTCGATCTCCGACCACGAAATTCGACGGAACGACCGATGTAGTGGCCACAGTTTGAGATAGATGCCGTCGGCCCTCACTTCGGTCTGGAGACGAAGACTGTAGACGAATCCAGCGACCGCACCGACGACGAGGAGCCCACCCCACAACACGGGCCCCAGCACGAACATCAACAGGGCGATACCGCCGAGAAGTGCCCAAACCCACGGCTGGCGAAACCGCTGTACTTCACGGAATACCGGCTCTCGCTCCATGGTTCTATCGTGCGTTGTAGTCGACACCCGGAAATAACGTCTCCGGACACGAGAGGCCGCCGTGGCCGAACCGTGCCTCTATGTAGCAACATCTCAGTGAACTACCGAACGTCTGCCAGTAGCGGTGTGCGAGATACAGAGGGTGAATTTATCAGCAGCACAGGTTAACTAGATGACCAATGACCGATTGGGAACGGGTTGTTGAGGAGCTTCAGGAGACGGGTTATTCGGGGTTCGAGTTTGAGAGTGGTGAAACAGCAGTGCCGGGATTATCTGGAGAATGGGTCGCTGGAGATATCGTACGTGAAGACCGACTACGCCGTGAGAATCAATCCCTCTGGGTGCGGATTTTGGATTCACTTCCGGGTAGCGGGGGTGCCGTCACGACTAACCCAGAGGCTGCACCTGAAAGTATCCGCAACATCGCAAAAAGGCATAAATTAGAAGTCGTGATAATTAGTGTCGAGAAGAGTAGCGTCCGTATCGCACTTTGCGACTCTTCAGCGAAGCCGTCTGCATAGAGTTGGCCGACTCGCGCCCTGTATTGAGCGACGCCCCTCTATAGCTCAATGGTAGTAGCCTTATCTGTGAAGAACGCGGGCATCTAATAATGGCCGACGGGAGTAAGCCCAGTAGTAGTGAACGACTCGCCGAGGTGTTAGGTG
>Ga0306889_100591_pt1 | contig 11615 bp, 10 predicted proteins | sample AntDeeMetagen190_FD_190436 | JGI IMG/M metagenome (GOLD analysis project Ga0306889, IMG submission 190436) | Saline lake microbial communities from Deep lake, Antarctica - Metagenome #190 (v2) (version 2) | ecosystem: Environmental > Aquatic > Non-marine Saline and Alkaline > Saline | place... | reverse complement strand
AGGAAGAGGCCCTGGGTTCAAATCCCAGCGAGTCCACTCCTTTCGGTCACTTCGTTCCCTCCAGTCGTGGACTCGCTGTAGTCACACTCGCTCGCAGTGCTCGCTCGCGTGACTCCCCGCGAGTCCACACTCCTTTTGGCCTTCTCACGAAGGCTTCGTTCTCACACCGGAGAGCGGCCTTCCTGAGACACATCTCTATCTCTTATCCCTTCGTTACGGCCTCGTGCGACAGTTTTGCGCCGTGACTTCTCGCTTTCTCGATAATTCACGATCGCAAGCGCCGGCTGTCCGACCGTCCGTTTCCGCTCAGCGGGCAGCACCCCTTAGGCGGTGTCCCTCGGGACAGGGCAACAAAATACACAGCACAGCAACCTCCCGCCCCTCCGTGCTCAAATACTCCACTTCCACCTATATTATATCGGGGCAAAAACCGCAGTACTGCGGTTTGTCACTCTCTGTTTCTTATGGAAAGTTGGACCATTTCCACACCGGTCTGGTGTAGACGAACCTACAAAAAGAGTTGACCACGACTCGAATGTATATCCGGTCTGGGTGGATCCTAGTAATCGGTGCACAGGAATTGTCTATTTGTCAGCCCCATTCAGACATCTCTGTGACAAAGTTCGAGTTGGGCTGTACACTAACTAATAAAGGTTCGTATAGTCAAGCGCGATCGCGGAGAAGCAAGTGACCAGTAATAGTCGCTCGTGCGAATTTTGTCTTCCCTTCCGTCCATGTTTCGATCGCCTTCTCGTCAGCAAGTGCTGTTACGTGGCGGGTCACTGTGCTTTTTGAGCACCCAGTTCGATCGGTCAGGTCAGGAATCGAGATCCCCTCCTCTACATCGGCGATCGCCTGAAGTGTCGAGATCGTCGTTTCCTGAATCCTCGCCGTGAGTCGAGGTAGTGACCACTCTCGAACTCCGCCATCGAGATCGCTAAAAAAGAACACAGTAGAAAGCAATCGAGCGTGTGTTGTTGCAGCGATTGCAAACGGCAACAGTACGTCGCGTGCACCGCCGCCAAGTGAGACGATTCGATCGCCGTTTGCAACTTGAATGAGATCGCTACACTCCAGCACAGCTGTTGAAAAGTCATCGTGTGTGATTTGTTCGATCGTGAGATTGACGTCCGGTTCGATTTCCTGGAGAAGCCGTTCGACATCGCCGATCGCCTCTTTTGCCTGTGGAGGTGACTCCTTGGTTGGCCTAATAAGTACCACTTCGTCACCAGGGTCGATCCCATGGCTCAACAGTGGCCGCGTGACGCTCGTACTGTTGAACCCGATCGTCGAGAGATACGTCCGCATAGCCGGCCTATTGAGATGATTCATCAAAATAGTACTGTTGCATATCGATGAAATCGATGGCACTGCCGTTTCTGTTGCGCGGAATTGAAACCGTCCCATCTTTGCGAAGCGCTTATTATGCTACTGGGTGAACGGCTGGCATACACCTGATGACCGATCAAGAAGTTCAGCAAACAAATACATTGCGGCAGGTCGATGTGATGGTTCGGCCAACGACACGGTTTCCTGTACCGTTGTCAGACGGCTATTCGGTGTACTCGGCGCTACTTGGCGTTCTCGAGGACGTCGACGCCGACGTGAGCGCCCACATCCATGACTCGCCACTGGGGAGCCTCCACAGCAGCGGCCTGCAAGGTGTGTTCGGTGACAGCGATCGGGACTACCACAAAACCCTGCGTCCGAACGAGAGCTATCAGCTGCGGCTCGGCGTCGTCGATCCGGCCGATTTGGATATTTTTCAGGCGCTGGTGAACGCGCTTGTCCTCGACGGCGACACGATCGAACTCAGTCACGGCACGCTGCAGGTCGATCGGTTTGAAAGTGTGAACACGACACACGAGGATATTGTAACCGAAGCGGGATCGATGGACAATCCGACGATTGAGTTATCCTTCGAGACGGCAACTTGCATCGAGGAAGCCGGCGAGATCACAACGATGTTTCCCCACAGAGGGGCTGTGTTCTCGTCGCTACTCGGGAAGTGGAACCGATCCGTCTCCGACGATCTGGAACTCGAACTCGATCGGGAAACGATCGAACGGAACGTGATCGAGAAACCGATCGCGCGAACGTACAACACGCACTCGGTGCTAGTCAACCGTGTCAAAAACAAGGACGGTGAGACACGGAATCTCTTCCGGCAGGGGTTCACTGGAGAGTGTTCGTATGACTTCAAGAACGCGAGTGATTCGGTTCAAAACGCCGTGACGGCACTCGGGTTGTTTGCTGAGTACAGTGGTGTTGGGAGTGCTGTGGCTCGAGGGTGTGGTTGTGTTTCTGCGGAGGTCGCGGGTCAATGAATCCAGAGGCTGCTCGTGACGCTCACGAAACCATCGTTGGGAGTACAGACCTCTATGCGAACGTCATTGACGCTGCTGGCCAGTACGATGCGAAAGTCGACTCGAGTGCGAATTGCTCGTTAGCAGCCCATATACTTAATGCAGTCACGGTCGGCGTGAACGCGTTTGTGTACGAGGCCGTGGGTGAAAATGAGGACCTGTACGAGGACTACAGCGAAGAGGTACAGGTACTTGCGGCTGCGCTGGCACTCCATGATACGGACAAGTTCGTGCGCGAGGCCTACGGAATCGATGCCGAAGGCAACACCAGTGAGACGTTCAAATGGTATTTCGATCCAGAACCCGACGAAAACGGGGATAAACGAGACGGCGATCCGTTCGGTATCGAAGAGTTCCTCGGCGAAGGATATCGAGACGATCTCCAGTACCTCGTCCAGCGAACTGAAATTGGAGAAAACAGTACCGAATCACGAGGACTAGACACCGATTTTCGAGGACTCGAACGCTACTGCCGAATCGGTGACAGTGCGGCCTCTGTGGCACTGAAGCGAGGTTCAGAGGGCGTCTACAAACAACTCTGTACGCTGATTGGCCAAGAGGATGTCCAACGAATCGAGTTTACCCAACTCGAACAGCCGATCCTGAACGACACGATACTTGGGACTGCAAAAGAAGTCATTGCAGGTGAAACAGGTGGGGAGACCTATGGCGTCGTCATCGGCAGTTCGCCGGACTCGATTGTGTATCTCGGTCAACCGATTGATCGATCAGCGTTGGAACAGGCAGTTGCCGAGCGGGTTCCGGACCGAATCAGTGCTGAGTTCCAATTCGAATGTAAGCTTGGTTGGAATACATTTGATTATGACATCCTCGGAGAGATTGCACTACCCACCAAAAGAAAAGAAGAGAAAATTCACCAAAAGGCAAAAGAACTCCTCAGATCTGGTTCTGGTCGGGACGACTCATTCGAACGTGTTCCTGAGGAGTTTGCGGAATATCTCCCGGTACTTATAAAATCAATATATGAAGATGGTTGGAAAGAGTACCCCACAGAGAAGCTTACGACTGCATTCAACGAGGTGTATGATTCAATTGATGGCGGAAAAAGTACAAAAGGTCAAAAAGTAAAAGTACATTTCCTTGCACACCTCTGTGAAAATTATAGAGATTTTAAATCCGATTTGGAGATTCTACGTGATGAAGTACAACCATCACTCCGTGATGATCTCGAACCAGAGACGGACGCAATCGGGACAAGTATCTCCCGTTTCTTCGACAGTCAACAATCAGCAAAACTGGGCAAAAAAGATGATATGTGCTTTTTGTGCGGTTCTGAAGCAGACAATCAATATGAGAAAGGTCACGAAACAATATATCAGAAACAAGGTTATTCTCGTCGACTTCCACCCCACGGTAGCCCGAAATCGATCTGTAGTGTATGTAATCTAGAATACAGTCTTTTATTCGATATTTGTGATCGAAAGAATATCAATCTGAACCGAAGTAGACCCGGGAGCAGAAATATGGGACTCAAAATAGCGTATTACTATTTTGATGACTTCTTAGGAGACATACGCCTCCGTAGCGATGAAATCGGAAGTCAAGTCGGCGAAAACATGGATCTCAGTGATCCAGATGTGACGAAGAGCTTGATCAAGCCACAATATTATATTCAGCCGTTCAAGTTCGGAGATCATCCACGAATGAGCGAAAAGAACCACCGGATGATGATTATCCGCGAGCTCATGAAAACAGCCCAAGAATCTGGGATGAAGGTGGTTGTAGGACAAGCGTTCACACGCTTTGAGAGCACCAATATAGTGTTCAAAGACGAGGATGCCACCCGACCACAAGAACTCCTCGGGCTGGATGAAGCCGAACGGTTCGGGCCGCTTCCGTCGTTTATTACCGGCGACCGGACGGACTCACACCTTCGGCGCGCGCTCCAGCTGTTCAAAATCATGAGCATGGTTGGACAGGATGCCAACATGAGCAATCCATACCTCCAGCTCGACCGCGATACGTTCCATAGTATCGCCAACTTCGCCGTTGTACATCACGATCACGCGGTCCGACTCGACGACCTCAAAACGTACTTCGAAACCTATCATGAAACAGAACTTATGGAAATGAAAACCGTCGCAGAAAGAGGCGTCGACCTCTTCGGCAAACAGTTCGACAGCAAGTATAAAAAGACCAAAATCTTCCGCGAGGCACTCGATGCGTTCCTCAGCGGGAAAAACCAACAAATGGACGACGACCGACTTGTGGACTACGTTGAGAGTCAGGTGTACGCTGCCGCCGACCGGGAGGACTACGCCGGCCACGCGACGCCAGAAGAAGCACAGGCGTTCGTTGAGGCGATCCGCACCTACCTCGTCGAAAACGACCTCTATGAGTTGAAAAAACTCTCCGACTGGGAGAACGCGCTCGTCAACTCGTACTACTACGCATACGAACAAATTCTCTACTCCGACAAATGACACTCCAATACCCAACCACTGGCCTCGAAGAATCGTTCGAAATCTACCGCAAACGCAAGCCCTCTGTCACACTCGTCATCAAGCGAAACGTGACAGAGCCAACGCTGTTCCGAAACTCCAGTCATGATCGCGCCGAAACCCAGGAGTTCGGCGACAAACTGCATGCCCAAGTCAACGGAGAGAAGTTCACCAGCAAGGAACGACTAACTGGACTGTCGCTCCTCCGAAAGCTCGATGAGGAGTTCGTCGACGACGACTTTGCCTACAACGAACCCACCGATCTCGAAGGCTCACTGAACATCGGGACACTCACCTACGGACTGGCAGGGACGGGCGATCAGGACTTTGCGATCAAATCCCGGGTCATCGAGGGCTACACGTACACTACCGAGGAGTACGACCTGATGAACAAGGAAACCCGGAACGCAGTCTACGAATCCGGGACGATGCGAGACGATGAGAGTGGTGGTGGAGATCAGTCCGAAGCTCTCTTTGATTTCGTGAAGGTCCAACCCGGCAACGACCTCGTTCACTTCATTACCCTTGAAGCAGCAACCGGTTCGATGCTCCTGTATACGCTCCACAACATCCTCAACACCGGAAAATACGGAGCCCGTGAAACCCGAACCGGACGAAACATCAGAAATGAGGTCCTCGGTGTCGTTCTCGGAGATCATGATACGTCGCTGTCGACTGGAGAGTTCCTATTAGAGTATCACGACGAGGGCGACGACCTCAAGGCCAGTATTGGAGAGTACATTTCGTCTGTTCGTCGGACCGACTGGGAAGTGTACGGTGAGATTGATGGAGCAGATCCATTCCCTGAGTGGTACGAACGGCTGGAGGCAGTCGCCAGCCGGGAGGCAAGCGACGCTGACGAGGTGCTCCGTGAGGAATTTGCGGAGTTGATGGACGCCGCGTCTGACGTTTTTATTGGTGATGATTGAACAGACCTTCCGGGCAACGTTGTACGCGCCGCTCTTCTACTCCAGTTCGGAAGGGCGCGCAATACGAACACAGCCGACGCTGTCGTCGACAGCACTCATGCACGCCCTCGGCTACCGCTACTTCGAGCTCGAAAAGAGGTATGCTGAGTTCGGTGAGGACGCGACGACAGCCGATTACACCCATCTCAGAGAGCTGCCGTTCTTCGTCAGCGATATGTGCCCCATAGCTGTCGAGATGGACGAACGGACGTTCCGTAGCACCGATTATCGCTCTGAACGCCACTTCACGACCAACGACAGCGACATCGCAAAGCAAGTTTCCGGGTCAAAATCAGTCCCAGAGATTCTCGAAAAATCAGGTGCAGCATACCAGACGATCCGGAACTACATCGGGATCACTCCAGGCTCAACGTTCGAATTCACCGTTTGGAGCGAAACGGGGCTTCCAGACCACCCGTTCTTTCGAATGGGGATCAAGCAAACCGGCGAGTTCCGTGCGGAGCCAGTTGAACTGGACACGCTGGTACTAAACAAATACCTGCTCTCAGAGGTGTATGACCTCTCCGATGAGTTGCTTACCAATCTCGTCGAGCACAGTCAGGGGTTCAAGCGTGGCAACGATCCACGGTTACAGCACTTTGTTGGTGTTGAGCCCAAATTCGTCCGCGACCAGGTGCTTTCGGAGGTGCTCGTATGACTGAATTCGAGGTTGCTGGCGCGAGCCTTGCGACGGAACCACCGAAACCAGCACTCGAAGACCGTGACTTCGACTGCGCCCGTGCGTTCCAAAATCGCGTCATCGAATGGATTCACGACGGCACAGATCCAGTGTCGGTCGTCCGTGCACCCACAGGAGCGGGCAAGACAGCAACATTCTATGAACTCATCGAGTCGCACGACATGACTCTTCTCGTCTATCCGACAAACGCGCTCCTCCGGCAACAGCGAGAGCGATTTAAGGACGACGTTGATGTCGCTGTGCTCAACGCGAATACGTTAGATGGGCACGGACACGAGCGAACAGAGGAACTGATTAGCTTCGTGAGTAAGTATGCGGCAGATTATGATGCGGTTCTCACCAACCCAGATATCCTGCAGGCAGCTATTCAGGACATGTACATCGGAAGCGATCCAATGCGTTTTTTCAATGATTTCGATGCGATTGTCTACGACGAATTTCACTTCTATGAAGCGCTGTCTGCAAGCGGGCTGCTGTTACAAATTAAGATCATAGCTGAACGGCATGCCGATCCAAAAATCCTTCTTGCGTCTGCAACTCCGAACGAGGAGTTTGTCAGGTTCCTTTGTGAACAAGTCGGATTGACGGTTCAGAATATCGATGCTGATTACGATACAGATGGCGATCAGTTCCGGCACCGAATAGTCGTCCGTCGACATGATGACAGGAAGATACTCGACCATCAAAACGAGATTGCCGTAGATCTCAAGGAGAAACTCGACGCAGTCGGCGACTACGACGGCCCAGAAATCGTCCTCGTATTTAACAGCGCGAAGGATAGCAACGACTTCCATGATTTTCTCTACCACGAGTATCCGACCGTTTTCGAGCACACCGCCAAGGACAACGGGTTCGATACGAACGATGAGGGAGCCAATCTCGACGAAACGGAGTTTTACATTCTGAATACGACGAGCAAGGGTGAAGTCGGACTCGACTACGATGTGACGACGCTGTATATGGAAAAACCGTTCACCGCGAGTGCGTTTCTCCAGCGGTTCGGGCGGGCCGGTCGCCAGTCAGAAGCGACTGTCGACATCTACGGTCTCGGACAAGGGCCGTGGGGCGAGAATGTTGATTTTCCGATCTTCGTAGAACAGATCCACGAGGGACTGGACTCGACGCAGATGAATCAAAAGCTGTTGGCTGATCTCGTCGGCTTCCGAGCGGCCTACGCAATTACAGAGCGTGAGGAAGGCTGGAACTGGTTCAATCAGGAGTTACGTGAGGATTTCGAGGCAAACATCGATAAGTACGATCAGTGGTACGGATTCATTCAGGCAGTCGACGCCGAGCACGGGCAGATAAAAGACGGGTTCGGCCCTGGAAAGTACCAACAAAACGACCCCGAAGCGAAACTGCTGGAGTTCACTAAAGAGTGTTTCAAAACCTTCCGAGGCCTTCGTGGACGGTCGTTGTCGGCGTCGATCAAATATCCTCGTGGAGACAGACTTGGCATCACGACCTACGACCTCTCGACAACGCTTCGCAACTACAATATCGTCGACGTTGACGACGATAATATTCTGGTCATGGGACCGTCGAGCGACGATGTTCTCTCAACCGTCACGGCACGTCTCCCGGCATACGAAACAGAGCCGACTCAATATGATCAGTCGACGACGAAAATTGAGCGGTTGCTCCAGACAAAAATTCATCGGCATATCGATGAGGCAGAATTAAACAACGAGTTCGAAGTCTCGACAGAGCTGTTGCACCGGTTTTTCCGAATTATTCGGATTGTTAATGCGATCATTCCATCCCGCATTACGACCCCCGAGTACGACATCGAAATTGACAGTGACTCCAGTGGCCCACCAGAAATAGATGTCCAGCCACGCCAGATATGACTGATGACCTGATCAACGTCGCTGATCTCAACCAGTTTTCGTACTGTCCCCGGCGGTACTGGTATCTGCATTTCTACGATACCCAAGGCCGCAACTACGAGCGGATTGAGGGCAAAACAAAGCACGAAAACCAGTCGACACGAGGCGGCTGGGTCAATGAACTCTATCTCGAATCAGAAGCAATCGGGCTGAAAGGGAAAGTCGACATTCTTGATCTGGAGGACGGTCAAGTCATTCCAGTTGAGCGAAAACGAGCAGAGAGCGGCGACTACTACAAGAGCGATGAGTTACAGCTGGCGGGCTACTGTATGCTGCTTGAAGAGCATTTAGATCAGCCTGTTCGTCAAGGGGCGATCTACCTCTATGAAACTGACCAACGAATGCACATTCCCATAACTGAATCACACCGAGAAACAGTTCGAGAACAGATTGAGGCGATGCAATCGATGTCCGTCGACGACATTCCGTCTCTCACGGACAACCCCTCAAAGTGTGATGCCTGTTCGGCACGGACGTACTGCATGCCAGAGGAGACAGCCATGCTCGAACCGGAAAAGGCCCGCGGCACGGGCTGGGAGGGCGAGGTATGAAAGCCACGGAGGGGATGTTCAACGAGTCGGTCATCTACGTCACGAAACAGGGCACACAGGTCCGCACGGATGGTGGCCGGATCGTCGTCTGGGACGTCGACGGCGACGAGGGCCAGCTCGCGACGTTCCCCACAGAGAAACTCGACACGATCAACGTCTTCGGTGGTGTGAACTTCTCGACGCCGTTCGTCGCGGAGGCGAACGAACACGGTATCATCCTGAACTACTTCACCCAGAACGGCAAGTATCGCGGCAGTTTCGTCCCTGAACGAAACACGATCGCTGAGGTCCGGCGAGCACAGTATGCACTCGACGAGACTGCTGAAATAGATATCGCAGGTTCGATGATCGCAGCGAAGATCCGAAATTCACGAACACTTCTTTCTCGAAAAGGCGTTCATGGGACGGACGTACTCAAAGACCTCGGTATGCGTGCGACGACTGTCGCAACAAAAGACGACCTCCGTGGTGTCGAAGGCGAGGCAAGCGGGCGGTACTTCAGCCGTCTCGACGAGACGCTGACGGATGGATGGACATTCGAGAAGCGATCGAAACGGCCGCCGGAAGATCACATCAACTCGCTGCTGTCGTTGACTTACGTTTTCATGAAAAACGAGGTTCTAAGCGCGCTGCGACAGTACAATCTCGATCCGTTCCTAGGTGTCCTGCACGCCGATCGGCACGGCCGTCCATCGCTGGCGCTCGATCTCCAAGAGGAGTTCAGACCAATTTTCTGTGACGCGTTCGTCACGCGGCTGGTAAACCGCGGCGTCATCACACATGATGATTTCACGAAGGAGAACCACCTGACTGACGAGACGTTCAAAACGTACTGCTCGAAATTTGATAAGTTCATGCACGAAGAGTTCACCCACCCGTATTTCGAGTACACCGTATCACGGCGCAAAGCCATCAGACAGCAGGCGATTCTGCTCCGAAAAGCAATTACGGGCGAGTTGGACGAGTACCACGCACTCACGTTCTCGAAGTAACTATGCGCCTGGCAATCACCTACGACGTTAGTGACGATGGGAACCGCCGCCGTGTCTATCGAACGCTCGAACGCTACGGCGCATGGCGACAATACAGCGTCTTTGAGGTCGACGTCAGCAAAACCGAACGGGTCGAACTCGAAGACGAACTCGAGTCACATATCGACCCAGCGGATGGCGATCGGATTCGGCTCTACCGTCTCTGTCAGTCCTGCCAGGAGAGTACGACCGATTTGGGTGACGATCCACCGGATGAACAATCCAACGTTCTCTGAACCGATCTACGTGAACCTTTATTAGTTCGGTGTACAGTCCCAGTCGACGTAACGAGGGGGAGATTTCCGGTACTGAGAAAGCTTTTTGACCCTTATCGCCGTATTTACACCCCCTGTCGCGACACCCAGAAAACCCAGAACGGGATTGAAACCTATCGCTGGCGCCGCTGGCGGCGCTGGCCTCGCCTAGTCGCGACACCCAGAAAACCCAGAACGGGATTGAAACCCCGATGCGGACTCTAACTGAAAAGTCGACCCATCGGTCGCGACACCCAGAAAACCCAGAACGGGATTGAAACTTTGGGTTCCAATCAACTCACCGCGATATGTTCTTACGTCGCGACACCCAGAAAACCCAGAACGGGATTGAAACGTCGTGGGATACGTCCTGATTGGGAGGGACTGATACGTCGCGACACCCAGAAAACCCAGAACGGGATTGAAACACTGCTGCCACGCAGTTGGGGCAGAACACCGGCATGGTCGCGACACCCAGAAAACCCAGAGCGGGATTGAAACTCAGAGTCGAGCACCAGGACGGCTTCACCGTCGATGTGTCGCGACACCCAGAAAACCCAGAACGGGATTGAAACGGGTAAATCGTGGTACGCCCAGCTCCTCTTCGAGAGTCGCGACACCCAGAAAACCCAGAACGGGATTGAAACTCGACCAAGCTGAGTCGTCGCTTGCACGCTCGCGTCGTCGCGACACCCAGAAAACCCAGAACGGGATTGAAACACGCCGGCAGCACCGTTGACCGGGTCCACGTCGAAAGTCGCGACACCCAGAAAACCCAGAACGGGATTGAAACTTATCCAAGCTACCCTCCAGCGCGATTAACTGAAAGTCGCGACACCCAGAAAACCCAGAACGGGATTGAAACATTCGCACTAAACTCGTGGGGCGCGAGCTCGACATGTCGCGACACCCAGAAAACCCAGAACGGGATTGAAACTCGTAATAACGGCCGGATTCGCGGCGCTTGTGTTTGGGGTCGCGACACCCAGAAAACCCAGAACGGGATTGAAACACTCCTGATGACCTCGTCCTACTCAAACTCGATGGGTCGCGACACCCAGAAAACCCAGAACGGGATTGAAACATGCTGACGTGGATCGACTACACGCTCACCGCCGGTCGCGACACCCAGAAAACCCAGAACGGGATTGAAACACTCCTGATGACCTCGTCCTACTCAAACTCGATGGGGTCGCGACACCCAGAAAACCCAGAACGGGATTGAAACACCGACGTGACCGTAACCGCAATCTCCGAGACTGAAGGTCGCGACACCCAGAAAACCCAGAACGGGATTGAAACCGGCCCCGTTGGCAGTCAACCCCGCCTCGTCGGCCGGTCGCGACACCCAGAAAACCCAGAACGGGATTGAAACTCGCCGCCGTCGTCTACGT
>Ga0306889_100578_pt1 | contig 11837 bp, 9 predicted proteins | sample AntDeeMetagen190_FD_190436 | JGI IMG/M metagenome (GOLD analysis project Ga0306889, IMG submission 190436) | Saline lake microbial communities from Deep lake, Antarctica - Metagenome #190 (v2) (version 2) | ecosystem: Environmental > Aquatic > Non-marine Saline and Alkaline > Saline | place... | reverse complement strand
TGACTGCCGTCTCGCACCGAACGCACCCCAGCAATAGCCCGAGTCGTCGCCCTTATGCCCGACCCACACGAAGCGGCGGCAATGGCAGACGCCCCCGTTCCGGGTGCTGGTGACGACGGGCTCGAGCTTCCCTGCGGGGAACTCGTCGACCCCCACGAGATCGATCTGGGCATGCGCGAGTACAACTGTCCCTGCGGCGATACCCATGCCGTCGTGACGGACGTCCATCCGCCCTCGCGCTTTGTCCCCGAATCGCTCGTAGCCGTACTCGAGGAGACGATCGACACCGACGACGAGTTCGAGTCGTTCGGGACGCCACACCTGCTGGGGATCGTCCTCGAGGAGTTTCCCGAGAAAGTGGCCGTCCACGACGCGAGCGACGACGGTGCCGTCGGCTACACGCTGTTGTGGGTGACCGACTTCGACGCCCGGCGGCTCCACGAGGTCGTCGTCGAACTCATCGTCGAACTCATGGAACACGCCGTCAGTCACGCCGAGGACGACGCCGCGATCACCGAGTTCGAGTCCCAGATGCTCGAGTTCGACGTAGGCGAGTTCGTCGACCAGTACCGGCGACAGCGCGAGTTCGAGAGCGAACACGACCAGGCCCTCTAGTTACTCCGCGAGCGAACGGCCAACCGAAGTCTGCCGGCCGCATCCTCCCCGACTGCAATCAACCAGCCGCGGGCCTCGACGACCCCGGTGAGTATCGCCAGCCCGAATTCGGTTCCCGCCGCGGCGATACTGTACCCCGACTCGAGGATCGACCCTCGCTCGGCGGGCCCGGATCATCGTCCGCGATCACGGACGCGGGCGGCCTCGAGCATCACTTTCGCCGTCAGCTGAGGACGAGAGAGGTTCACACGCAGTCGGTAGAATCGGCCGCTGGTCTGGAGAATCGATATGTCTCGGGACGAGTAGGGCATCCTGGGTTCGAATTTCGAAAAGCCATTTCGAGATTCGTACTGTATCGTGGGGCTTATTACGATGTACGAACTCCACTCCGACAAGACAAATGAGTACGGACACCGCCGCAGACGGCGAGACGGGGGACGGACGCACGATCCTGTTGATCGGGAGCGGCCCGATCCAGATCGGACAGGCCGCCGAGTTCGACTACTCCGGCGCACAGGCCTGCCGGGCGCTCCGAGAGGAAGGTGCCCGCGTCGTCCTCGTCAACTCGAATCCCGCGACGATCATGACGGATCCGGAGATGGCCGATGAGGTCTACATCGAGCCGATCACGACCGACGCCATCGCTGAGATCATCCGCAAGGAGCGACCCGACGGCGTCATCGCCGGTCTGGGCGGCCAGACCGGGCTGAACGTCACCGCCGAACTCGCAGAGGAGGGCGTCCTCGAGAAGTACGACGTCGAGATCATGGGCACGCCGCTCGACACGATCTACGCGACGGAGGACCGCGACCTCTTCCGCCAGCGCATGGAGAAAATCGGCCAGCCGGTTCCCGCCTCGACCACGATTTCGCTCGAGGAGGGCGAGGAGGTCACGGAACTGACCGAAGCGGACCTGAAAGAGCGCGTCCAGGCCGCCGTCGACGAGGTCGGCGGACTGCCGGTCATCGCCCGGACGACCTACACGCTCGGCGGCTCGGGCTCCGGCGTCGTCGGCGAGATGGACGAACTCCTCCGCCGCGTCCGCAAGGGACTGCGTCTCTCCCGGAACAGCGAGGTCCTCATCACCGAGTCGATCGCCGGCTGGGTCGAGTACGAGTACGAAGTGATGCGCGACGCCGACGACTCGTGTATCATCATCTGTAACATGGAGAACATCGACCCGATGGGGATCCACACGGGCGAGTCGACGGTCGTCACGCCCTCCCAGATCGTCCCCGACAAGGGGCACCAGGAGATGCGCACCGCCGCGCTCGACGTCATCCGCGAACTCGGTATCCAGGGTGGGTGTAACATCCAGTTTGCCTGGCGCGACGACGGCACCCCCGGCGGCGAATACAGAGTGGTGGAGGTCAACCCGCGCGTCTCGCGCTCCTCCGCACTCGCCTCCAAGGCGACTGGCTATCCGATCGCCCGCGTGACCGCAAAGGTTGCGCTGGGCAAGCGCCTTCACGAAATCACGAACGAGATTACGGGCGAGACCACCGCCGCTTTCGAGCCCGCGATCGACTACGTGGTGACGAAGGTCCCCCGCTGGCCCATCGACAAGTTCGACGACGTCGACTTCGAGCTGACGACGGCGATGAAATCGACCGGCGAGGCGATGGCCATCGGCCGCACCTTCGAGGAGAGCCTGTTGAAGGCGCTGCGCTCTTCCGAGTACGAACCCGACGTCGACTGGGCCGAACTCAGCGACGCGGAACTCGAGGAGCAGTACCTCGAGCGCCCGTCGCCGGACCGTCCCTACGCGATGTTCGAGGCCTTCGAGCGCGGATATACCGTCGAGGAGGTTCAGGAGCTGACGGGCATTTTCGAGTGGTATACCGAGCGCTACAAGCGCATCGCGGACTCGACGCTCGCCGCCCAGGAGGGCGACTTCACCGAGGCCGCGATCGCCGGCCACACCAACGCAACCATCGCCTCGGCCGCTGGCGCGGAGGTCGACACCGTCGAGACGGACGTCCCCGGCCGCACCTACAAGCAGGTCGACACCTGTGCGGGTGAGTTCGAAGCCGAGACACCGTACTACTACTCGGCGCGCAAGTCCGAGTTCGAGTCCGGTCCGCTGCTCGGCGACGCCGCGGCGGGCGAGCTCGAGGTCGACCGCGACATCGAGAGCGTGATCGTCGTCGGCGGCGGCCCGATCCGCATCGGACAAGGCGTCGAGTTCGACTACTGTTCGGTCCACGCGGTCCGCGCGCTGCGCGAACTCGGCATCGACGCCTACGTCGTCAACAACAACCCCGAGACCGTCTCGACCGACTACGACACCTCCGACGGCCTGTTCTTCGAACCGATCACCGCCGAGGAGGTCGCCGACGTCGCAGAGGCGACCGGTGCCGATGGCGTGATGGTCCAGTTCGGCGGCCAGACGTCAGTCAACATCGGCGAACCGCTCGAGGACGAACTCGAGCGCCGCGGCCTCGACTGTGAGGTCATGGGAACCTCCGTCGAGGCGATGGACTTGGCAGAGGACCGCGACCGCTTCAACGCCCTGATGGACGAACTGGGCATTTCCCAGCCCGACGGCGGCACCGCCTTCTCGAAGGAGGAGGCGCTCGAACTCGCCCACGACATCGGCTACCCCGTCCTTGTCCGTCCCTCCTACGTGCTGGGCGGTCGCGCGATGGACGTCGTCTACAACGATGACGAACTCGAGACCTACATCGAGGAGGCTGTCCGCGTCAGCCCCGACAAACCGATCCTCGTGGACGACTTCCTCGAGGACGCGATCGAACTCGACGTCGACGCGGTCTCCGACGGTCGCAACGTCATCATCGGCGGCATCATGGAACACGTCGAGACCGCGGGCGTTCACTCCGGCGACTCCGCGTGTATGATCCCGCCGCGCTCGCTCGACGAGGAGACGCTCGAGCGCGTCCGCGAGGTCACCGAGGACATCGCCGAGGCGCTGAAGACCAAGGGGCTGTTGAACGTCCAGCTCGCGGTTCGCGACGGGGAGGTCTACGTCCTCGAGGCGAATCCGCGCTCCTCGCGTACCGTCCCGTTCGTCTCGAAGGCGACTGGCGTCCCGATCGCCAAACTCGCCGCGAAGGTCATGGCCGGCGAGACCCTCGCGAGTCTCGATGTCGACGAACAGGTTCCCGATCACACCTCGATCAAGGAGGTCGTCCTGCCCTTTGACCGCCTGCCGGGCTCGGATCCGCGCCTCGGCCCGGAAATGAAGTCCACGGGCGAGGTCATGGGGACCGCCAGCGAGTTCGGGACGGCCTACTGGAAGGCCCAGCAGGCCGCCGGCAACGCCGTCAGCGAGGGGACCGCCGTCGTCGACCTCGACGTCGACGGCTTTGAGAACCACTTCGAGGTGGCCGACTTCGACGACGTCCCGCAAGCCATCCGCGAAAGCAAGGTCGACTTCGTCGTCAGCCGCGACCGCGACTCCCTCGAGATGGCCGTCGAGGAGGAGATTCCGTATCTGTCGACCGAAGCCAGCGCCGAGGCCTACGTCGAAGCGCTCGACAAGTTCGACGGGGGACTCGAGGTCGAATCGGTGTCCGACCGCCCGAAGCGCGCGGCCGACTGGGGCCACGCGGAGTAATACGATCTGTTGTACCGATTTTCCGGAGCAACTGCGAACCGTCCTGCGGTTGCTCCGGAACTGACTGACAGCAGTCCGTATACGGTCGGCTCGAGTTCGGTGATCTCGCCGATCAGTCGTCGATTTCTTCTGCCAGTATTTTAACCATCGGACGGACGTCGTCCGTTCACGCGAGACGACGGCCCGGTAACGTCGGTGTCACGTAGTAATCTCGCCGTCCGCAAAGACACATATAGCGCTCTCTCGAAAATGATATGAGACGATGGCTGAATTCTCTCTCCTTCCGGATACGGCTCGGATCGGCCGTACCGCGTTGCTCGTGACTGATCTCGATGGGATGATCGATTTCTATCGAGACGTCGTCGGCCTCTCGGTTCTCACGCGGCGTGAGACGACGGCGACGCTCGGCGTCGGCGAAACACCGCTGCTCGTCTTGGATCGCGACGAGAGCGCATCGCCCAGGGGCCACGACCAGGCGGGACTCTTCCACAACGCGTTCAAAGTCCCAACGCGGACCGCGCTCGGTGCCGCACTCGAGCGGATCCGCGAGCGCGGGCACCTAGACGGCGCGTCCGATCACTACGTGAGCGAAGCGCTGTACTGCACCGATCCAGAGGACAACGGCATCGAAATCTATACCGACCGGCCGCGAGCGGAGTGGCCGCGTGCGAGCGACGGGACGATACGGATCGGAACGGCCCCGCTCGATCTCGAGGACGTCGCCGCCCAGTCGGACGGAAGCGCGGACGCTCCCGCCGGAACGACCGTCGGACACGTCCACCTGGAAGTGTCCTCGATCGACGCGACGCGGGAGTTCTACGTCGAGACGCTGGGATTGACCGTACAGACGGAGGCGCAATCGGCGCTGTTCCTCGCGGCCGGAGACTACCATCACCACCTCGGGACGAACGCGTGGAACGGCCGGTCGCAACCGGCGGGCGGTCGCGGACTCGCGTGGTTCGAGTTCGTCGTCCCGGACGACGAGACGCTCGCGACCGTTCGCCGCCGTCTCGACGACGCCGATGTCGCGGTCGCCGACCGGACCGGCGGCCTCGAACTCACGGATCCGGACGGGATTTCGATCCGAATTCGGGCAGCATAGTTTCGATCCGAATCCGGGCAACGTAGCGTCACAGAAAGAGGTCGATCCAGCGGGTCGCGATCCGAGACAATGTGCTCACTCGAGCGCGTACCAGTCGAAGCGCTCTACTGCATAGTGATAGGCGACGACCGGCGCGAGCAGTCCCGCGATCAGGACGATCCAGGAACCGACGGTGATGGCGCGGGCGGAGATCGAAACGTCGGGAAGCGGCGTCCACGCGGAAACCGACGAGACGAAGCCGGCGATCAGTTCGGGGGCCTCGAGATACAACACGACGGCGGAGACGGCGGGTAGCGCGATCGCGAACGTGTAGACGACGAACGCCGTCTTGCTCGGCATCACCGCCTCGCGCTTGTTGGTGAGTTTGACGCTACCAAAGCGGGGAAACGCCGAGCCGACCCCGGCGGCCAGCGCCGGCGTGACGACCGCGCCGACGACGGTACCGGCGGTCAGCGCGGCGGTGTGCTCGAGCGAGAGCGGGCTGACGAGTCCGAATGCGAGCGACACGAGGAGGGCGAGCGGAACGGCGACGAGCGCACCGGCGAGCATGCGGCCGCGGATCGCCTGCCGGCCGGTGAGCGTCGACGTGATAACGGCGGGCAGGGCCGGTCCGAGGTCGCCGAGCGGGTTGAGCGTGAACAGGACGCCGGCCGCCCAGACCACGTACAGACAGAACATGACGGCCATGAACGAGGGGACCGTGCCGCTCTCGATGATCTGCTGGATGAAGCCGAGCGCGCCGAGCAGCGGGTAGCCGGCGTACGCCAATCGGATCGGCGCTCGCTTCGTCCGCCGAATCGCCGTCACCGCCACCGTCCGGACCGGTCGCGAGACGGTTCCCGGGAGGAGGCCGGCGAGTCGGTCGGACGATGTCTCTTCGTCGATCTCCTCGTCGTCAGTGCGAGCCGGATCCGCGAACCAGTGGCGCTGTGCGGAGGGGACGCCGGCGACGAAAGCGACGCCGACGAGGAGGGCGGATCCGGCGACCGCACCGACGATGCCGACCGTCGACGGGTCGATACCGGGGACCCCGACCAGCAGCAGGTGGCCGGGCCACCCGAGCGGGCTGGTTTGTAACGTCGTGAACAGCGACCACATAACCGTGTTCAGTCCGCCGGTCGCGATCGCGCCGAAGTAGACGACCCAGAACGCGGCGAACAGCAGCGTTCGATACCGAGCGACCGGCTCGTAGACCGTGATCAGGTGACGGACCCAGATGCCCACGACGAATCCGACGGGGATGGCGGTGAGCAAGAGAAGGGAGACCAGCAACGGCGCGACGAGTACCGGAAGCACCGTCCCCGCGCCGGACGCGAACGCGGCGGCGAAAAGCACCGTGAAGGGGAGCAAAACGGCCGCGTAGAGTGCGGTTTCTGCGGCGACGATACCGACGACGGTGTTCCGGACCGCCGTCGACAACAGGAGAAAGGCCGGTTCGTCGACGTCGGCGACGGTCGTCACGGTCCGCATGATCGACATCATCACCAGGAACACCCACAGGACCGCAACGCCGCCGGTCACGTACTCGGTCACCGTTACGGCAGTGTCCGCGGTGAGTGATGCGGCGGCGGCCTGCTCGCCCAGTTCCGGCAACAAGAATAGTCCGACGGCCGTCATCGGGCCGAGCACGACCAGCGCGACCACTGCTACCGTGAGCAGTTTCGTCCGACTGCCGACGACCGCCCGGACGGTCCGTCGGAGCTCGATTCCGGCGACGGTAGCGGACGCGTGAGCCATCAGGACCCACCTCGACTCGAGCGGCCGAAAGACGAAATGGCAGCGTGCATAGTCGAATCCGCGTCGTGCTGCCAGTAAACCCTTTGGATTTCTGTCATCCAATTCCGTCGGTCGGCTCGGTCGAGTCGTCGTCCCATCGACGGCCGTCGAGTCGGACGCTCTCGCGCCCGCCACAGCGGTCGCCGACGGCGATCGAACATGACATACCTTTAATTAGACGCCGACGAAAGGACGCGTATGAGCCCTGTCGACGCCCTCGCCATCGAAACCGACGGACTGACGAAACGGTACGGCGAGACGACCGCCGTCTCCGACCTGACGATGGACGTCGAGCGGGGAACCGTCTACGGGTTTCTCGGTCCGAACGGCGCGGGGAAGACGACCACGATGCGGATACTGACGACGCTGACGAAACCGACAGCAGGGACGGCCCGTGTCGCCGGCCACTCGATCGGAGAGCGCGAGTCCGTTACCCCACACATCGGCTACCTCCCCGAGGACCCCCCGGTCTACGACGAACTCACCGGCCGGGAACAACTCGAGTACGCCGCCGGCCTCCGCGATATGCCCGACGCGGAGGCAAGCGAGCGCATCGAGTCGCTGCTCGAGCGATTCGACCTGCTGGCGGACGCGAACAAACGCATCGAGGACTATTCGAAGGGGATGCGTCAGAAAGTCGGCGTCATCCAGGCGGTGTTGCACGAACCCGATGTCGCCTTCCTCGACGAACCGACCAGCGGACTCGATCCGCGCGCGGCCCGGACCATGCGGGACACGATCGCCGATCTCGCCGATCGAGAGATGACGATTTTCCTCTCGACGCACATCCTTCCCGTGGTCGACGAACTCGCCGACGAGATCGGCGTCCTCCACGACGGGAAACTCGTCGCCGAGGGCGACCCCGAGACGCTCAAGACCCGCGCCGAGACCGGCGACGCCCGAAGTCTCGAGGACGCGTTCCTCGAGATCACCCGCGACCACGGCGAGGAGGGACTTCCGAGGGAGCAGGCTGCCGAGTGACGCACACCGACGAGACCGCACGAGATAGGTGTAGAGTAACGCAGCTTCGCTCTGTGCTGTTCGACTCCCGTACGTTTTAGTGAACGGGTATCGTACTGTCGTCCGGTGGTGAGAATCGATGATGCAGAGAGAGATCGCTGGAATCGATGGGGTCGATCGATTCGCCGATCACTTCTCGACGATCGACCGATACGATCTCCTGCTCGGCCTGATTCCGGCCGCGTTCGGCGTCGCCGGCCTCGCCGGGCGCATCCTCGATCTCCCCCTCGAGGCGACCCTGCTCTGCGGCGTCGCCGTCGCCTCGCTCGCCCTGTTCGACGGGCTGTTCGTCCGCCCGCCAAACGGGCTGCAGGGCGCGTGAGTCTCGTTCGTCGCGTCCGGATAGCTCGCGACCGAGCGGTCGGTAACTCTCGGGTGACAGCCCTGCCGCACCCGGACTTTCGATAGCGACGCGTATTTTCGTTCGACGAATTACGGGTCGAAGACCCCGCGCTCGAGCCCCTCCCGGACGGGCTCGTGCTCGGCGTCGGTCGGCGGCGGACTCGTGACGAGCAGCGCCTCGAGTCGGCCGTCCTCGTCCGCTCGGACGCCCCGGTCGACGTTCGCCTCGACGACGACCACGTCGTCGGGACCGACCGCGTGTTCCGTCTCTCCCTCGCGGACGACGCCGGTGCCGGATCGGACGCAGATCGTCACGTCGCTGCCGGGAGCGTGAACCGGAATGAACTGCCCCGGTTCGAAGTAGCCGAGGACGACCTTCATCCGGTCGCTCCGGAAGACGGGTTGGGTACTGAATCGATGCTCGTCGTACGTCCGTGCGGTGTCGAAGTCGGTTACTGGCATCCGCGACCACCGCCGACTGGGCTTCGTGGCTCGTCTCGAGACATACCCGAACGGAGGATTTCGGGCGGGATCGGTCTTCTCCCGAACATATCGGGCCTCGGCGGCGCTCGATTCTCGAATCCGCCGGTCGGGTTGAATGGGCGAGAGCCGCGACCGTCTCCGAACAGAATACTCAAAAACGATCGGATACTCTGGTACCCATATGGAGTATCACGAGGCGGCGGACTTCCTTTTCGATCTGCGGCGGTTCCGCCCGAAGCCGGGCACCGAGTCGACGGCCCGGCTGCTGGCCCACCTCGAGGACCCTCACGAAACCGTTGATTTCGTTCAGATCGCCGGCTCCAACGGCAAGGGGAGCACGGCTCGAATGCTCGAGCGGGCCCTGCGGGAGGCGGGCCACTCCGTCGGCCTCTACACCTCGCCACACCTCGAGGACCTCCGCGAGCGGGTTCGCGTCGACGGCCGAAAGATCCCACAGTCAGCCGTTTGCGAGTACGTCGAGGCGGTTCACGAGTACGCCACCGAACGAGCCGCCGACGGCGAGTCCCCCACCTTCTTCGAGGCGATGACCGCGATGGCGCTGTGGCACTTTGGCCGCGAAGACGTCGATATCGCCGTCCTCGAGGTCGGCATCGGCGGCAAGTACGACGCCACCAGCGTCGTCGATCCCGTCGCGAGTGCGGTCACGAGCGTGACCCTAGAGCACACGGGGATCCTCGGCGACACCGTCGAGGAGATCGCCCGCGACAAAGCCCACGTCGTCCCCGAAAACGCACCGCTCGTGACGGGCGTCACCGGGAGCCCGCTCGAGGCAGTTCGCGACGTCGCCGGCGATGTCGTGACCGTCGGCACGGAGCCGCCGGGCGACGCGAGCGATAGCGACGATTGCAGACCGGACGTCCGCGTCGCCTACGGCGGCCGGACGAACCACACGGAAGCCGCCGTCTCGATCGACACCGGCGACTGGGACCTCGAGACGCGGATTCCGCTGCTGGGCGAACATCAGGCCAAAAACGCCGGCATTGCCGTCGCCCTCGCCCGGCAGGTCGGCGATGTCTCCGACGCCGACCTCGAGCGCGGGCTGCGAAGCGCCCACTGGCCGGGCCGGTTCGAGGTGATGGATACCGGACCATTGGTCGTTCTGGACGGTGCGCACAATCCGGGGGCCTGTGAGGGACTTGCGAAAACGCTCGAGACGTACGAGTACGACGAGCTCCACGTCGTCTTCGGTGCAATGCACGACAAGGATCACCGCGCGATGGCCGCCGCGCTGCCCACGCTCGACACCGTCGTCGCGACCGAACCGATGCTCGATCGCGCCGAAGACCGGGCGGTCCTCGCGGACGTGTTCGCCGACGCCGGTGCCCGAACGGTCAGAACCGAGACAGCGGTTCAGGACGCCCTCTCGACCGCTCTCGGGGCCGCTGGGCCCGACGACTGCGTGCTCGTCACCGGCTCGCTGTTCGCGGTCGCTGAGGCCCGTTCCCGATGGACCCGGACCGACGTTCCCAAACGCGTCCGGAACCTCGCCGACGCCCGCGACGCGCTCGAGGGGGCGAACGTCGCCCCGGGCGAGGTCGAGCGACTGGACGGTGACGCCGTCCACCGGGTCGTCAGGACGGCGCTGCGGGACGGACAGGCGACCGTTCTCAAGGAGGAACTCCTCCGACTCGGGGGAGAGTGTGCCCTCTCCGGGCTCGAGCGGGACGACGAGGCCGTCGACGCCGTTCTGATGGGGACGCTCGCTCAGTTCGAGGCGCTCGTCGAGGCGCTCGAGGAGCGCCCCCAGCCACACGGGCTGGCCGACATCGTGCGGGAACTTCGGGACACTCTCGCGCTTGAGGCCGACGCCGATATCGGTGCCGAGAGTACGACAGCCAACACCGGAGACGGGGACGAATCGACGCAGCCGCCGAGCCAGACGGCAGGACGGTCCCGTTGGTCCGGCCGCTCGGACACCGACGCGAACGAGTATCCCTGGGCCGACCGGACGGCCGTAATGGGCATCCTGAACGTCACCCCCGACAGCTTTCACGACGGCGGCGAGTACGACGCCCTCGAGGATGCCGTCGCTCGAGCCGAAGCGATGATCGACGCCGACGTGGACGTGATCGATATCGGCGGAGAGTCCACCCGACCGGGTGCGGCTCCCGTTTCGGTCGAGGAGGAACTGGACCGGGTCGTCCCCGTCATCGAGCGGATCGCCGACCTCGACGCGCACATCTCGGTCGATACCCGACGGGCCACGGTCGCCGACGCGGCGCTCGAGGCCGGCGCGGACATCATCAACGACGTCTCGGGGCTCGAGGACCCCGAGATGCGCTTCGTCGCCGCCGAGCACGACGCGGGACTCGTGGTGATGCACAGCATCGATGCGCCGGTCGTGCCCGACCACGACATCGAGTACGACGACGTGGTCGCGGACGTGATCGATCACCTCTCCGAGCGGGTGTTGCTGGCCGAGAAGGCGGGGCTCGATCGAGCGCAGATCATCGTCGATCCCGGCATCGGTTTCGGCAAGTCCGCTGCCGAGAACTTCGAACTCCTCGACCGGATCGACGAGTTCCACGCGCTCGGCTGTCCGGTGTTGTTCGGCCACTCCCACAAGTCCATGTTCGCACGGATCGGCCGCGACCGCGACGAGCGCCTCGAGGCGACCGTCGCTGCCACGGCGCTGGCGTCCGACCGCGGGGCCGACATCGTTCGCGTCCACGACGTCCGCGAGAACGTCGCCGCCGTCCGGACGACGCTGGCGACGCGCGATCCGCAGCGATTCGAGTGGGACTCGTAATCGGCGCGCAGCGAGTCGTATTCGGCCACCGTCCTCCAGTACCGGAGAGGTGTGAATCTCGGTATCGCGAGCCCGGTAGCAGCCCTGATTCTCGATTTCCGGGTCCGACTCAGTCGTCACCCGCCATATCGACCTCGAGCACGTACTCGTCC
>Ga0306889_100387_pt1 | contig 16987 bp, 16 predicted proteins | sample AntDeeMetagen190_FD_190436 | JGI IMG/M metagenome (GOLD analysis project Ga0306889, IMG submission 190436) | Saline lake microbial communities from Deep lake, Antarctica - Metagenome #190 (v2) (version 2) | ecosystem: Environmental > Aquatic > Non-marine Saline and Alkaline > Saline | place... | reverse complement strand
TTCCAATTTCCGTGACGTTGTGTCTGAAATCGGAGCTCGACTCGTTGCAGTGCAGCTTGGAGGTGTTTTGCATCATCGACGAGAAATACGGTTTCGACATCGTGCTTTTGCCGTAATTCTTTGAGAAAGATTTCGGTGAGAGCGGTTTTCGTCTACCTCGGAAACTGGGCGTGTAGACCCGCAGAAAATTGTATAGCAATATATGGGATATATTGTCCTGTTTTTCACAAGAACAGCTATTAGATTGCTTCAAACGCTCGAATACCAGCAATCCATACTTGAGCTCAAGTGCTTACGTTTAGTCGAATAAACTTACCCTTTCTGCAGATGTCTATGATGATATCGAATTCACCGGCTTGAGAAACCACGTCCAAGCGTTCTACGACGCGATGGACGACCGCCGAACAGGGTAACCCACCATGTCCAACGACGACACCAACGAATCAGAGAACGCCGACGAGGAGATCGTGATTGATGAAGCCGAAGAGGGGTTCCTCGAAGATCGTGACCCGACCGACTACCCGGCAGTGCTACGAGTCACCTCTGACCCCGAAGAGGCACATTGAGAAGATGCACTAGACCGCCTCGATCAGTGGGAGGCCGGCGAGGAAGTTCCCCACGTCATCAACTTCGAGAACCCGAGTGACCTCCTGGCGCTCCTCACTGACCGGCGCGTCCAGCTCATGAAGAGCGTGATGATTGAGCAGCCTGAGAGCATTCGTCAGCTCGCCGAACGTCTCGGGCACGATGTCAAAACGGTCCACGATAACCTCCAAGTGCTCGCCGATTATGATATCGTCCACTTCGAACAAGCCGGGCGTGCCAAGCAGCCGTTCGTTCCCTACGAGACCATCAAGGTTAGCTTGGAAATCTCAGCACCTCGGGGTACCGACGACGTCGCACCAGCGTGACGACGTCGTAGACAACCGGCCGCCAGCAGCCAAGACACGATTTACTTCATTGGGGGACTGGGAGGACCTGAGGCGTGAGCGTGAGGGGTGAGTCCATTGATCGCAGCGATTGTTTCTATCCTCGAATCCAAGAATCAGTGATTCACTGATCGACGTCTTCCTTTGCCAATTCGCGAATCTTTTCTTTTGTCTCTTCTGCGTGTTCGTCGAACGCCACTTCGAAAATTCCACGGTAGAAGTGCTTGTTCTTCTCGAGTGTGATATCTTCCCGCTTCAACTGTTTTTTCAGTCGCGTAAATGTCACTTCGATGTCTTCGCTCTGTTCCGGCTCAACGTATATGGTGGCTGAATCCCAATCTTCTCGGATGTTCAACGGTTCATCGTCTGTTTCTGTTGTTTGCTCAGCTGAAGATTCAGCATCCGCCGTACCAGAATCTCCCTGATCTGCTTTCTCTTCAGTGTCGGCCGTCGGCTCGGAATCTTGTTTTTCTGCTTCCGACGTCGTTTTCGCTGTCTCATCTTCGCTTGCGGCTTCTTCCTCTTCTTCCTCTTCTGACGGATTCTCAAATCGCTCATCCATTCCTCGAGGCATAGTTACACCTCCACCTGCGTTTTGTCGAACGCTCTTTCCATCGTCTCGGCAATCTCTAGGAAGAGGTCGCGCTCGACTTGCTGGTCGTTCGCATCTTCCCATTCGAAAATATCGCAGCCGTTGTCCCATGCACGCTGTATCGCCACCCGCATTGGGAGTTTGAAAATCGGTGCTAGCGATGCAAATGACTCGTCAAAAGCCTCCAGGAATTTTTTCGACTGACCATCGTCACGATACATATTTGCCAGCAACCCCACGATTGCAATCTCGATCTGTTGGTTATTTTCGATAGATTCCAGTTGGTCCCAGAGGTCGTCTAAGGCATCTCGTGATGTCGCTTGCGTTTGTGCAGCTAGGAAGACGTTCTGCGCTGCGATGAACGCTGCATCTGTCAGGACTGAGAGATCAGGAGGACAGTCAATCAAAATATAATCGTAGTCGTAACCGTCATCCACCAACTCTTTGAGAGCAACTTTCAACGAGAGACGAGCGCCTGCGTCGTCCATCCAATCCCGGGCAAGCCCCATGTCCTTGTGGCTCGGCACGAGATCGAAGTTCAGGTGTTCGTACTCGTCGCTGTGGATCATAATCTCTGAAAGCGTCGTGTCTTTCGTGCGCGGATTGTCGACGAGGACATCGAGGAGATTTGCATCATCCGTAGCGAGCGTATTTGGAAGGTCATTCTTCGGGCTCGATGGATCGTTGTCGTCGCCCGGACCTAGTCCAAGGCCTTTCGTCATGTCGGCCTGCGGGTCCATATCGATTGCAAGAACCTCGTGCCCACGCGTGGCCAGCGCCGCGGCACTGTTGATCGTCGCCGTTGTCTTTCCTGTTCCGCCTTTCTGATTACCGAAGGCGACCGTGGGTATGCCAGTCGATGGTACGACGCCCCATCCACGGGGTGACTCAGTCATGATTCGATCATTGATTCAATGACTCATAAATCCACGTCAGACATCAAATGCTGCTCTCTAACTTCTAAATTGCGGTATACTGTGATGTAAGCCGCTGATCGTCCCGATGCTACTATCTTGATGAGGATCATTGAATCAATGACTCACGGATTCAATACATCTTGACTATCCTGCTATGCCTGAATCGTTGAGTAATAGGCCCTACGTCTGGGACTCACTGATTCTTTGAATCAATACTTCCGGGACTCCATGAGTCAAGCATTTCTGTTGATTGTTGGATTACAGGAATCAAATAGTCCATGACTCATTGATTCACTGATTCTGGGCTTCCAACACTCAATAAGTCCATGAGTTCACGGATTAATGGCTTACAGGGATCACTCCTCGACTCTTTGATTCATGATTTCACTGATTCATTGATTCAATGACTTAATGATTACGTTAGTCCATACTCGAGCAGTCGCCGGGCAGTGAGCCGTCAGTATTACTTTTTATTTTCTTCGAATGCGGCGGCTAGCTGGTCACCCATATACTCTCGGCGGAGTTCCCGAGCTCGCGAATCTGAGAGGTAGTTTTGCAATACGACGTCGGCGCTCGCGCTTCCTTGTTCGGACGCTATCTCGTCAAGGCTTCCGAGGACAACGTCGAGTGACGAGGAGTACGCGTCATACCAGAAGCGTCGTCCCATCTTTGGTGAGGGGGAGACCCCACCAATCTCATCCGGAAGCTCCGCTTGGTCAGCAAGCTGTGTGAAGCGATTCCAGACTGTCCACCGGGAAATCGGGCCGCCTGAGCCGTGTGGCGACGGAAACAGATAGCCGTCCCAGTCGTCGTGCTCAGCGAACGTTGCCAACCGATCCTCGAGTTCCTCCTGGCCATAGAGTAGCGACACCTCGCCGGGTCCGTTCTTCCGCTCCTCGAACGTAATGTACGGGACTTCGTCGGTCGAGACGTCAAGGGTGAATTGGCCTGTTCGTAGGCTGGCAACCTCGTTCGGACGGAGGCCCCACGCGCACAGAGCGAGGATCAAGAGTCGATCTTCTTGGTCATCAGCAGTCATGAAGAGTGCGCGAACATGCTAGGTGGCGAGACATGGTGTATCCGTATCGTCGTCATTGCCGTTTGACCAATCGAACTCTTCGTCGAGGCCGTCTGCTGGGTTTACCGCAGCCCATTTTCGACGCACTAAATGAGCATACCAGTTCGATACCGCGAGATGAATTCGACGTTTAGTCTGTCCCCCATCGAGACCTGTATGCAGGCGGTCAAACGCTGCCCAACATGCATCGACTGCTTTGTAGGCTGGGATATTGCCGTCCCGCGAGACGGGCGTCATGAGATCGCCAGTGCCATTCTCCTCGCAGTAGGCGACAACGTAGCGGTTCAGTCGGTAGCGGAGGGTATCGATCGACGAGTCTGCGAGCCCCTTCCGCTCTCGCCGTGACGTGAGGAAGGACTCGAGTGCCTCGATAGTACGATCGTGGTCGGTCGCCCAGTCGTAACCTGATTCTACGGTGTCAACCTCAAGATCCTCACGCCAAAACTCAGCGAAAGTCTTGTCATGATACTCTCGGAGGGCGTAGAGGAGCGGTCGGAGGCCATGTTCGCGGAGCCAGCTGTGTGTTGGTTTCTCTCTTTCCGGATCGAGGCCGTCTGTCTCCATCAGTGGAGCAACGACTGCCCAGTACGCGTCGATGAGTTCTTCGAGACCGAGAAGGGTCCAGGAGACGTCGTCGACGCCTTCCCAGTCCCGATCGGTTTCTGGGCCAGTAACGTCGCTCACGGTGTCGACCTCCACAGTGCCTTCTGTCCAATGTCAGGAACCGGAGAGAGACGCCTAACTGAGTGGGTTCCCAATTTTGAGTCTGCCATTTTTTGTTGGTAGGGCAGTTCTCACAGATAAGATATAGGTTTTGGGGACTAACAGACCGTTGGAGACAGTCGAAAAACCGACGAAATCCCGGTTGTCATGCACTAACCGCATAAACCATATGTTGCTATAGCAAATGCCTGGAATGGTCTGACCTCTCCAAAACAACAGGATAGACGTCATACTGACAGTGAAATCCGTAGACAGAACCCTTCATCACCGGATAACCACCGGACTATGGAGAAAAGGAACGCAGGTGACTGACGGCGACCCCGGGCCTATGGCCCACTCACCGGGCCCCGCAGCCCTTCAAAGTCCCGCCCTGAGAGTTCTTCTATTCTAAGTCGATAAAACTCAACGATGAGATCGTCGGAGTCGTACGAGAGGTCCGTATTCACTGCCGGGATATTCGCATTATCTGTGAGGGCTGCTACAGCACCCATCTCACCGTTATCAGAGGCATTCCAGGTATCCTCGAACAGCCACACTCCTCCCTGATTCAGTCGAATATACCGTCAATGTAGCAATCTCGGTGGTCTCAATAAAATCCCGCTTCTGGCTGTCCTCTGTAAAGACGAACTGGAAATAGACGTCCTCTCCATCATACCCAAACGCCTCCGGAACCGCATATGTTTCTCCCCCGTCCGTAAGAGAAAGTACTCCATCACCCTGATCCTTGAGGAACCCATCAATTTCGTCCGTTCCTAACTCCTTGGCACCCATATTGTGGAAAGAGGGATTGCTTCCACATATAATTTCCATTTTAATGTTGGTATCAACACGTTAGAAGAGTAGATACGACATGGCCTCTTCATCAGTGAGCTGGTGGAAATCATCGTAGTATCGACTTACAGCCTGGAAATCCGTTGGTGAAAGAACAGTGAAGACGCCTTCTACGCTGTCTGTGAACGGCTCAATCCCCCGAGGATCTGCAACGGGAACACCGACAGTAATCCGGTCAGCACCGTTCTCACGGATATCTCGCACGCACGCATGCATGGTCGCACCCGTAGCGAGACCGTCATCAACAACCAGTACGTGCCTGCCAGCGACAGGCTCTGCAGCCTTCACCTCTCGGTAGGTTTCTTTCTTTGCCTGTGCCTTCCTCTGAGCCGCGTGTTTCTCTTGCCGAAGGTACGACTCTGACACGCCAATATCCTGTATCACCCCGTCATTTGTCCAAAATGCCCCATCAGCGGAAATCGCACCAATCGATAAGTCAGAGTGATCCGGGGCGGTCAACTTCTTCCCCGTAACGATATCTAATGGGACGCCCGTTGCATCAGCAACGACACGGCCGATCGGCATCCCACCACGTGGGGCCGCCACTACCAGGTCCGGGTTGAGGGGCTCCTCATGCTGCATCACCGTAGCAAGACGCTCGCCAGCATGCTCCCTGTCGGTGAACACTACGTATTTTGACATCCTCCTCCGCGTTCACGCGGAGGAATCCCGAGCGGTGGGAGTTTCAGGTTCACAGTCTAATCACCTGACTACAACACCTTTCGGGCGTGGCTAGTCCCACGGTATCGGTGTGGTGGACTGCTGGCCATGCCAAATGGCCGTTACCCCTATCCTCGACCGTATACGGCGTCCCGGTGTTGTTTTGGCCACGGGGACGCCAGCAGGCGTCAGCGGAGTCGGGGGTACCTTTGGAGTGCTTTGAGCAATCGGCACGTCGGCGCATCCTTCAAGGATGCGGCGTTCACCGGCTACCCTTTCGGATACTGCCTCGTTACGTGGGCGGACAGGCCGCCTCCGAAGGACGGTTCGGAATCCGCTCCGTTCCGACCGATTCCTACTCGTTGAGAGGGTAGCCTGTCAGTTAAACGCTGGTATTCTGAAACTCAGATCGCTGTCGAACGTGGATTCGCCCCCGAGAGACGGCGCGTATCCACGGCGTGAACACCGTGGTATTGCGCCTGTTCCGCGTATAAACAACGAACCGCGTAAGAACCCTTTGTCCCCCCACGAACCCCGGGAGTCAGACCGTGAAGAACGATTCGAGTACAGGGGAACTCCCGGTTCGTGGAGCAATCAGTCGAAGAAATGCCACTGCTTATGGACGTGTTCTACGAAAAACGGTCATGAGCATTCGCACATCACCACGGGAGAACACCCGGAATGTAGGGTCTTGGTTGAGGGGTGCGCAATGAGCTCAACTGAAGAGCTTGTTGAGGAGCTCTCAACACTGGCTGAGAAGCAGGTACACGCGGACATCGAGACGGAATCCGGCGAGACGTGGCGAGTATACCTCGTGAGCGAGGCAGAGAAGATCGAAGCAACTGCCACTGAACCTGGCCATTTTGAAGTTGTAACCGAGTTAGATACAGACGTCCACGACATTGTTCCGGATGAGATCGGCAGTGAATCCGGTCGAATCGACAGCAGAATGGAGGAAGGGTCGGATTCCTGGTCGAAACCTACACTGGTGTTTTGGGACCCGGAAACCGACGATAACGGCGAGTTAGTCCAGGATCGATGGGAGACCTTCGGGTACGTAACCAGTGTCTCTGAGATAGACGACAAGTAGCCCGCCCTCACTGTAGAATACTCGAAGAAGAACGTCCACCGCACGTCTCCCGAACAAGCAGTTTAGCGCTTCAGCCCGTTACTTTCGGAGTTCTTCGAGTTCCGCGAATCCCCATTGATTGAGGACGTCGACGACCTCATCGAGGTTTCGGAGACCGACAAGAAACGCTGCTTCACGCACGTCAGTCTTGGTGAGGTTTGCGTGTGGGAACAGTTCCCCCGAGAGTTCCGCTTCTACCCGTTCCTCCATCTCTTCGATCTCTTCCCTCAGTACGAACTTCTTATTCCCTTCTCGTTCATCCTCCCAATCACTCCGACGCATGGCGTACGGGTATCGAGCATCAGGATCAGTCGTACCAGGAATGGGTTGTGTTGCCAGTTCCTTCACCAGAGACGCATCAGGAACAGCCTCTGCTCGCACTTCCTGTTGTGAACGCTCTACTTGAGGTTCCTCTGTAACCTCTGGTTCTGGCTCGTCTATAGTGTCTTCAGACAACTCTTCTTCAACTGGAGTTGTTTCCTGCGAGCCCGCGTCAGAGGGACTCTCAGTAGTGCTTTCGGCCGATGCTTCCTCTTCTGCTTCATCCTCACCGTGGTCCTTGATGATATTCCCGTCATCATCAACGAGACCCTCCATGTCCTCGAAGCCCCCGCTGCTCATCGGTCAATACCTCCGTTTTCGATGATGGAAGCTAACTCATCGAAGTGCTCGTTTTGTGGGTTATCAGGGGCGTAGTCGAGTAGCGGAAGGCTCTCATTCTTCATCCCGTTCGTGATTTCCGCCGTTTCACGAATACCGGGCTTAGGCGGGGCCATCTCCCCGTTATCGATCTGCTCCCATTCGTCTTCTGAGATCTGTGCGAATTCCGGAACCAAGCTCTTGAAGGATTTGTTCAGGTTCTCTAGGAGCTCGCGGTCGTTCGTTTGCTGGTCGATCCGGTCACCAAGCAGGTTCGGGACCACGGCCATGATGTTGATACTGATATTCTGTTCTTCCAGGGGTGCGATGAGACGGTCCCGAGTACGTTCAAAGGACCCAATGGTTTCGCCCTTGGGAAGCATCGGCATCATGACGTTCTGTGAGGCCAGAATACCGTTATTATTCATCGTTCCAGCGTCACTCGGCTGGTCGATGATGATGTAGTCGTATTCGTCTCCGAGGAGTTCTTCTACAATGCGCGTGCGGAGACGTCCCGATCCGCCAGCTGCAGTGGAGAGTCGCTTTTCAATCGACTCGTGTTGATCGGTGGATGGGAGGAAGTCGAATTTGAACGGGGTTTCGTAGACGAGTTCCCGCGGGTCCATGTCAGGCGAACTACCAAGGAGAACACGGTCGAGGTCGCTCCGTTGTTCGTAGAGACCGTCGTGTCCGAAATCGTAATTTCGGGTCGCGTGTCCGTTCGGGTCGAAATCGATGAAGAGTACGCTGCCTTCACCGTTCCGTTCTGCGAGGTGCCGGGCAGTGTTGATGGACAGAGTCGTTTTTGTCGAGCCTCCTTTCAAAAAGGCGAAACTAACGCTCTGTGGCTGCTCGGTACCGGCGTCCGTCGAAGCCGCGGATTGGCTCTGTGCCATACCACCTGGTACAGAGTCATGTACCATAAACCCGCGTCAGACATACCATGGTACAGATCCGTGGTACAGTACCACGGTACAGGACTGTGGTACACCCTCCTGGAATTGACGAGAGATTTGTGAATCTCCGTACCAGCAAGCCTGCTGAGGTGGCGGGAGATCGTCCCCCTGGTGTGCGACGGGCACTTGGACCGGTGCTGTGGAACCCACTCAGGCTACATAGGCATGCCCCACCACCATGAGACCGACTCATGAGACGCTACCCTGCGACAGCTCCTCGACCCCATAACGCGCCGCTCTACCATGGCGCTGTTCTGTAGTTCAGCTACACGGTTCAATGGCAAGTGACTGCTCCAGGCCCCCTGACCATGGTTCTGGAACGCGTTCGTGGTCCTTGGTAGTGGCACGTGCGCCCGTGACGCGCTACTGGTACCCGGTCCGCACCACAGAACCATGCCCCGGGAACAGGATCCAGGACCATGCACCAGGAACGCGCCACAGGACCACGATACAGATCCGCGATTCAATACCATGTTTCCGCTCCGTGTTCCTGCTACCCGGTCCAGTAACACGATATTGGAACGTGGTTCTGGTACACGATACTGTACCATGTACCCGGATCTTGGAACAGTTTCGTGGTACAGGAGCGTGGTACAGTCACGCGTTACAGGACCAAGTTACGGTTACGGGGTGCAGCCCCACGTAACTGGTTCCTGGCACAGTCACAGGTTACTGGAGCAAGTTACGTGGTACAGGCACATGTCACGGTCGCGCGGACCACCTTCACGTCACAGCCATTCGGACCAGACACATGTCACGGTCGCGCGGACCAGGCACGTGGTAGAGCTCCTCGACCTGGTGACAAGGAACTGGAACGGGTCACTGAAGCGTGAATTTGCATCACTCTATCGTGACAGGCCCGGTGTGGGGCACAGGGTTGAGTCGTCTGCTCACATGACCAGTATGGGAACAGCCCCTGGCCCATGATGTAGATCCAGAGATGGTTTCTCGGACGGGAGGAAGGGAGATGATTTAGGATGAGGGCTGAAACCATGAGGTTAGGTTATCGAGTTGGTTCTGACGATCGGGGAAACACTAAGTTTTGGTGAGTGGTGATTTGTTCGAGTGGGAGGAGCTGTTACTTAGACGAATCTCTACGTGTTGGGAGTCCCTTACCTCAGGAGTAACGGAGTAACTGGTGTGAGTGGTTGAAGGAGGGGTGAACCTGCCTGTACAAGAGTGGTAAACTACATACCGCTATATGAATCAGGCGAGTTGCGAATCCCTGCTTTGGCTGTTTGGCGTACTACAAACCACCCACTCATTGACATGACGGATGCAGTCGTGGAACTCAAACTATTCTGGAAGGGAAAGTGGCAGCAATGCAATCCATGATGTCTGTAGCCAGGGTTTCTGAATTTCTTGAAGAGGGTACTGGTGTGAGAGGGCCACGTCAGTTTGAATCGCATATCGTGAGCTGCCCATTTCCCCCGCCTCAATACGGTCCACACCGCTCAATTAGTACTGTAACAGATTCAAGCTGGATAATCCTCACCGCACACATCTAACAAAGTATCTTCTGTATCTCTACCAAAACTACCGAGCACGGCATCTAGATTCTCAACCAATTCATTGAGCTAACTATCCTCGGAAATGTTGGTGACTTCTCTGGCATCATGTATCTCCTTCAAATTTTCAGCACCGATCGCGCCCGGTGGAGATGTTCGTGACCGTGGTGAATGCAGTTGGTGGAGAACAATGCTAACTGTTTTTTGGATAGAAAGTGAATACAAAAGTATGAGAAAGAGTGCCTACGCATTTATTGGTGGAGTCTGTTTAACAGCGTTATTTTTCTCAATCGGATTGTGGGGAAACTATATTTTGTCAGGAGATCCTCTGCATCTCGTTTCTGGTTCTGATTCGCCCGTCAAAGCGGCTTCCGTGCTCTTCACGTCACTATTTGTCGGACTCTCGGGTGGGCATTATATTGGCGGTTCCTTCAACGATGACGATGGACATCGAGCATTTGCTTTGGGCTCAAATACAGTTCTGTGGTTCTTCCTGATAGGGTTCATCGGTTTCCAAGTTAGGGAGGGCGGAGAACTCATTGAGCCGCTCCTGTATTCGGCGTTTCTAATCCTAAGCAGCGGCGGTATTTTTGCTCTCCATGGGGCTGGTCTAATAGAAGATGAAAGCCGATTAGACGAATACGTGGGCCTGTTCTCCTCGAAAGGGACAGCTCTTATTGTTACGGTGACTTTGATCATCCGAACTGTAACCGACCCGTTTCTTGCCTCTGCCGCGATTATTGGTGCTATAATCGTCGGACTCCTGATTTGGAACGCCTACGGAGACATAATTAGAGAATATTGGGAACAGATTGATAAACAAATTGAGGAACTCCGCACCTCAGACACAGAAGAAGCATTTTTGGAGGAGTCATAGTGTTAGAACACCGTACCAGGTTCTGGTGATGGTGCCTCATCGAGCGCGGTAAACGGAAGTTTGCAGTTTCCAAATAATCGTGAACCGACCCGATGAAAAATTCAGAACCGACAGATAGCGGAAGGTATCTCATACACCTCTCGCACAAGGCTTTATCAGTACCTGGTTAATTATCGTATCTATCCGGAAACTATGACCGACGGAAACTCAACCCTTCCAGACCAGAATACGTCTTCGACAGGGCAAACGGAAGGGAGTGAGGTCATCACGCGGGACGAAGCTGACATCACTCTCCCCGAGTTAGAATCACACCTGTTTGAATGTGCGGACATCATTCGGAATCGCGTTGATAAAACCGATTATAAGGAGTACATCCTACCGCTCGTCTTCTACAAAGCGTTCCAAGACACTTACCAAGACAACTACGAGCGCGTCCTGAATGAGAAACAAGAGGAAGGCATCGATCACCAAGTCGCTGTTAAGCTTGCTCACGATGAGGCCTTCCACGAATATGTCGTTCCGAAAGAGTACCGGTGGAATGATCTTCTCAGCGCAAACAACACCGCATTGCGGGTTGACGATGCACTTCGGAAATTCGAGGAGCTCAACGACCAATTTGACGGGATCTCTACGGTCGAATACTCCAGCGTTGATGCATTCACCCAACAGGAAGATAACCGTCTCGAAGAGCTTCTGCGGCACTTAGATGAAACGAATCTGAGCCGGTATCGAGTCCCACCGGACATGCTTGGCGAAGCGTACATGGACCTCGTCAAGCACTTCGCAGAAGAAGAGGGGCGAGACGGTGGCGAGTATTTCACACCGCCGGAAATCGTTGAGTTGATGGTGAAAATCTTGGAGCCGTACGAGAAGGACACCAGTGTTCACGACCCAACGTGTGGTTCTGGCGGGATGCTCGTTCAAGTTGCTGAGCACCTACAGAAGGTCCAGAAAGTTCCGGAAGACCACTGGCGGAGCATTCGCTTCACAGGGCAAGAGATCAATCCGACAGTGTACGCGATGGCACAAATGAATCTGGCCATCCACGACGTCACGGGTGAAATCCAGAAGGGAGATTCGCTGTCTAACCCGCAGTTCACCGAATCAGATTCCGAACTCGAACACTTCGATTATATCCTTGCGAACTTCCCGTTCTCGGCGCGGTGGGACAAAGACACCCTAAAAGACGACTCGTACGGGCGGTTCAACGATCTTGAGAAACTGCCGAGAGCAGATCGGGGGGATTACTCGTTCATTCTCCACATGGCCAATCAACTAAAGGAGACTGGACAAGCAGCGATCGTAGTCCCCCATGGCGTTTTGTTCCGGAAACACGAGAGTAAGTTTCGTGATTACTTGATTGAGCGTGACTTGATTGAAGCGGTCGTCGGACTTCCTGAAAACCTCTTCCAGAACGTCTCAATTCCGAGTGCGATTTTGGTGTTGAATGCTGAAAAACCGGAACACCGGTCTAGCGAGATTCAGTTCATCAACGCAGCTGATGAGGAGTTCTACACTGAGCTCAGCAACCAAAACGAACTCCTTGACGAGGGGATTGACCATATTACCAGCATCTTCAAAGATTGGAAGACGATTGAACGCCGTGCACGCACGGTTTCACATGAGGAAGTTGCCGAAAACGACCAGAACCTGAACATAGCGCTCTACGTGGACACGACCGAACCGGAGGAAGATATTAATGTGGAAGACGAATTGGCAAAGCTTCGGGAGTTGCAGAATGAGCGCGACGAGATTGAACCGCAGATGAGTCAGCATATGGAGGTGTTGGACTATGAATGAGGATGATGAGTTTGACAAGTTCGCTGATGCCGAATCTGCGGAACTAGCAGAACCCAACGGTATAGATGAGTGGAATAAGTCAAAACTCGAAAACTTGCTATCTGATCTCTTAACAGGAGGACGGCCAACTGGCGGGGGTTTAGATGAGGGAGAATACATCAGTATTGGAGGGACACAAGTCGAATCTGAGGGGTATCTCAACCTTACCGACTTAGTGTACATTCCTGAGGATTATTTCCAGAAGGTTGAGGAAACCCAATTGCAGAAGCACGATATCTTGGTAGTAAAAGATGGTGCTAATACCGGTGATATAGCGATTGCTTGGGAATCTAATGAGAATGTAGTCACAAATGAGCATCTATTCACCCTTCGCCCGAGGTCTGACCTCAATTCTCCATATCTCTTCTACTATCTTCTCTCGCACAAAGGCTGGAAACAGATCAATGGAACAATCACCGGGTCAGCGCAAGAAGGTATTAACCGGGGGTTTGTTGGAAAGGTTGATATAGAGTATCCGCCACTCCCCGAACAGCGCAAAATCGCTACCATACTCTACACCGTTGACAAAGCGATTGAGAAGACTGAGAAAATCATTGAGCAAACAGAACGGGTTCAAAAGGGGATACGTCAGGATGTGTTCTCTTATGGTATTGACGAATCTGGAAGACTCCGTAGTCAAGATGATCAGCTTGAGGAGACTTATCTCGGACGATTCCCCTCCGAGTGGAAATTAAGATCGGTTGCAGAGGTCTGTACAGAGGTAGTGGATTGTCCCCATTCCACACCGGAATACGCTGAGGAGGGGATACTTGTCGTGCGCACCTCTGAGATTGATGACGGACGATTCCATCCGTCTGAAGCACCGAGGGTAACTGAGGAAGGCTACCAAGAGCGTATCTCTCGATTGGAACCACGACCGGGAGATGTGATTTTTACCAGAGAGGCACCGATTGGAGAGGCCTTCAAAATCCCAATGGGAATGAAACTCTGCCTTGGTCAGCGAATAATGCAACTACGACCACGAGATGATATTTTGGATTCAGACTTCTTGGTAGAGTTGTTATACTCTGATAAGATGCAAAACTGGTTCGAGCGATCTGCACGTGGAAGCACCAGCAAACACATAAATGTTGGAGATATGGAAACAATGAAAATTCCTGTCCCTTCGATTGATGAGCAACAAAGAATAGATTCGGTACTCGGAACTTATCGGAACCGTTTGGACTCGGAGCGGAACTACCTGGACCGACTCCAACGGCTCAAACGCGGCCTAATGCAAGACCTCCTATCGGGGACAGTCCGCACAACCGACACTACAATAGAGGTGCCTGAGGGGATCGCACAGCATGGTTAACCAGTGTGAATGTTTCAAACGGACCCTCACAGAAAACTTGCTCACAGGAGTGGTCCGCATTCATGATAATGGGACTGAGATTATAAGTGAGGTTCTTCAGTATGAGTGATGGGCTGAACGAACTAACAAACGAGAAATCGCTCCTTCGGTGGTTAGGTAATCTAGGTTGGAAGGTATATGGTGGAGAAAATCATCATGGGAGTGGTGGGGCGCTGATTAATGACGAGTACGGCCGAGATGTGAATGAGCCGGTCCTTTGGTCTCTCGTTCAAGATCAGGTTATCAAACTGAACCCGAAGGTTACGGAAAAGAACGTTGAGAGTGTCATTTCGGGGATCAAAAGTGATCTTGTCGGTGAACAGACGCTCATTGAGACGAACAGAGTCGCTCATAATTTACTGACTTCAGGCCGGCAAACGACGCTTCAACAACCGGATAAAGAACCAGTAAAAACGAATGTTACTCTTGTTGACTTTGATCAGATTGAACGTAATTCGTTAATCGCGTCAAACCAAGTGCGGTTCAGAACGAACGGGAAGACGATCAAACCAGACATCACACTCTTTCTCAACGGATTCCCGATCGTTCAGGGAGAGCTCAAGTCATCTGCACAAGGTAACCAAATTGGAAACGCGATCCGGGACTTAAAATCCTATGAGAGTACCGCCCCTGGTGCCTTCGAAACTGGCCTATTCAATTTCGCCGCAGAAACTCACCAATACCACGTTGGCGCAGTCTGTGCGCCTTCTGGTGAATATCAGCCGTGGAACCGTGCGCCACCCGAGTACACTACAGATGCGGATATCGAGAAGTTCAAGCAAGGAGCACGGGCGACACTGAATCCAAAAACTCTCTTGAACATCTTAGAGAACTACGTTTTCTTCGAAAAGACCGATGGGGGGTTGATTAAGATAACCCCCCGGTACATGCAGTATTACGCAACTCAGGAACTCGTTGATCGCGTGAAATCCGGGGAACGGACTCGGGGGCTCATTTGGCACACTCAGGGCAGTGGGAAATCATTCTCAATGCTGTACGCAGCCGATCGCCTTCTCATGGCCGATTGGTTCCCCTCACCACAGATTCTCATCCTTGTCGATACAGACGATCTTCGTGACCAACTGACCACGACGATGAGTAATATCGGGTATTCGCACCGCTTCGAAGTCGCTAACAGCATGGACCACCTCTACGACATGATTCGAAGTGGTACATCGAAAGTCATTCTCACGACGGTTCAGATGTTCGAGGAGGCACCGCAGGACCTCCAGGGGAACGACAATACAGTGATTCTGAGTGACGAAGCGCACCGCTTCATGGAGAAGCGTTTAGGCAATCGATTAGACGGTGCACTTCCGGACGCGCACCACTATGGATTCACAGGCACACCGGTCAGCTCCCGCATCCGGAATACGTTCAGTAACTACAGTAATGGAGAGGAAAGCAACGGTGGGCGTGCATACCTTGACCGGTATTCAATAAAAGAAGGTATTGAAGACGGCGTCATTCTCCCGGTTCACTTTGAGGTTCGGACAGACGTTGGCTGGCGCGTGGACGACATCGACTTGGACGAACAGTTCCACGAACTGACCGGTGATCTTTCCGACGATGAAAAGCGAGAGGTTATCCGGGAAACCATTACGAGTCAGCAGTTGGGCGAACTACCTACCCGTGTACAGGCGTTGAGCGAGGATATCTACAATCACTATCAGCAGAAATTAGCGCCAAATGACTGGAAAGGGATGGTCGTCACGCCAAGCCGTGAATCTGCGGTCATGTACGGTGAAACCCTGCGCGAGCTCCTCGATGATCCTGATGACGTCCGTGTCGTTATTTCACAGGACAAGGGTTCAGAGTTATCGAGTGATGCCCTTGTCCCTTCGGGTGAACAAGGCCAGGTCATTCGGTCATTCAAACGCGAGGACTCTCCGAAAATACTGGTCGTGTGCAATATGTTGCTAACCGGGTTCGACGCACCGATTTTGAAAGGGATGTACTTGGACCGGAATCTGAAGGACCACAACTTGTTGCAGGCAATTGCTCGCGTGAACCGTCCGGAGGACGGGAAAAACAACGGTCTCATCGTCGATTACCGCGGGGCGCTGTCGAACCTCGAAGACGCGCTTGAATTCGATGATGATGTGATCGAAGAGGAAATCGTCGCTGAGGAAGGAGAGCTATTGGAGCATTTCGAAGAGCTTCTACAAGAGTGCCAGGACATGTTCTCGGCGGATATCCACGTCGAATCTCAAGAGGACGTCACCGAGCTAGTGTCAAAGGTAGCTAAAAGCAGCGAGCGGTACAAGGAGAAGGTGGCCCGACTGCAGAACATCTACGAGAGCCTGTCACCGCATGGCGATCTCGTGCCGTACGAAGGAATCTACCGAGACCTCAACCGAATTCGTCTTGAACTCGAAAGCATTGAGCAATCGTCTGACGATCCGGTTACGACATCGCAGGAGTGGGGTCAGAAGACGCGAGACTTACTTGAGAAGACCACCGATTTCGATACCGTTGGTGAGCAATATCCAGAATTTGAGCTTGATAGCTCATCACTGGACGAGATTTCAGACGTCCCGCCCGAAATCGAAGTCGTGCGCGTGGGCAAGGGTCTTCAGGAAATTGTTGAGCGGAAACGCCAAGAGAATCCCCGGTATGATCAACTCAGCGAGCGGTTAGAGAATGTGCTGGAAAAGTGGCAGAACGACATGATTGACGCAGCTGAAGCTCTATCCGCTCTCAAGCGAATTGAAGACCACACACGGGAGTTAGAGGAGCGTAAGGAGAATCCTGAACTGAATGATGCAGAGTACGCGATTTACCTTACACTTCGAGACGAGTACGATGACGTAGTCCATAGCGAGGAAGAATCTGAACTATTGGCGAAGGAAATCGATATTCAATTCCGAGAAAACGTAAATCAGGATTTCCTTGGCTGGAAAACTAACCCGGACACCCATAAGGAAATTCGAAGTTCAATCATTTCTGCGCTTC
>Ga0306889_100370_pt1 | contig 17670 bp, 21 predicted proteins | sample AntDeeMetagen190_FD_190436 | JGI IMG/M metagenome (GOLD analysis project Ga0306889, IMG submission 190436) | Saline lake microbial communities from Deep lake, Antarctica - Metagenome #190 (v2) (version 2) | ecosystem: Environmental > Aquatic > Non-marine Saline and Alkaline > Saline | place... | reverse complement strand
CTATCTCGCCGGGACAGTCGAGTTCGATGACGACGGCACTCGGCGTAATCGATGCCGGCTCGTCGTCGCGTCGCTCCATCGCCGACTCGAGATCCGCGCTCGCGGGCACCGTTCGAACGTCGTTCTCGGTGGTCCGCTCGAGGCGGGCCCGAAGACGGCTCTCCTGGCCCCGCGCGTCAGTTACGATGATGATCGGTCTCGTTCGATGTGCAGCGTTCATCCGTGTATCCCCGTCCGCAACCTCATCGGTCCGTTTCCGCACTCCTTTCTCCCCCAACTACGCTGTGAAATAAAAATCTGCTGGTCGTCGTTCGACCGGCAGACACCTCACGTCCGGTGATCGATGCACCGTATCCCGGCGCGCCGACACGGTGGGTCTCGGGTGTGCCAGGCTGGCAGGAGTTCCCGAGCTGTGAGACACAGGAGTCCGTCTCACAGCTCATCCGCCGCTTTCAGTTCCGCGATCAGGTCGTCGACGAGGGAGTCGACGTCCTCGTAGGGGAATTCCCCGCCGTCAGTTGTGGCGTTGAGCTCCATCGCGGTCATCGAGAAGTCGCCGCACTCGAACCTCGTCCCTGGCCCGTCGGGCAGCGCCGGCACGAGTTCCATCGGACCCGAAACCGGATAGTCGGCGTTCTCGAACGCGTCGATCAGCTGTTCGCGGAGTTCGGCTTCGTCTGTCATGAGATTGTGTTTCCGCGCGGACACCAATAACTCTACAGGGAGCCCGTCGACCGGTCGGCGATCGCGATTCGCGATCAGACCCGGTCACGGACGGCCACTCACCGGACGCAAGCGACTAGAGCCGTCGCATGAACTCGGGGAGGATCCCCCGCTCACTCGAGTCGGTCGCCGCGGCCGGCTCGGCACCGGGCGAGTCTATCTCTGCGTCGCCGGTGTCCTGGAACGAGTTGGGATCCCCATCACCGGCGCTCCCTGAGCCGGCCGACGTGCCGTCGGGTTCGGCTGGGGTCCCGCCGTTTGTTCCCGCCGTGGCTGTTCCGTTCGATGCGTCGGACTCGGCGTCGATGGTCGCCTGGAACTGGGCTTCGGATTCGGGACCGAAGTAGTAGGGGTCAGCGGGAAGCGAGCCCCGGAGGCGGACGTTCGCGTAGCCGGCCAGCGCCAGCGCGGGAACGAACAGCGGCTCGATCCCGAACAACGTCGGTCCGGCGGTCAGGATGACGAGAAAGACCGACAGCGGCGAGTAGAGGAAAAAGGCGACGACCCGGAAGGCGTCACCGACGTAGCCGTCGACGACGTACGCGTAGAGTCCGTACGCACCAACCAGCAGGCCGACGTCGGCGTAGAGCCCGACAAGCAGTCCGACGTCACCCGCGACGAATCCGTGGATGTGGACTGCGATCGCACCCGTAAGTACCGTCGTTCTGTTGACGTAGGTCTCGTCGAGCGCCATCCCGAACACGAGCACCGAGAGCTGGATCAGCGGGGCCGCAATCCACCACGGGAGGGAACTGAAGAGAACGCCATAAGACACGATTACACCCACTCGTCCGAGTGGAGTTGGCCCCGTACCTTTAACGTTCGTTCCGTTTCGAGACTCGATACGAGCCCCGACGGTCGGCGGGTACGACGATCGACTGACTGGTACGACGACGACCGACTGGTACGACGACGACCGACTGGTACGACGACCGACAGGCTCGAGTACGTGTCTGCGTGCGTCGGCACTCGAGCCGTCGCTCGTCACGAGACGCCGCCGTTCGACGGACGCTCGTCACGGTCAGACGCCGCTCGATGGACGGTCGAAACAGTAATTAATCAGCGGCGAACAGTATGTCGATATGGCAAAAGATACCGTCAGATATCCCGACGACGTGGTCACGGAGATCGACGCGCTCGTCGACGACGGTATGTTCGAGAGCAAGTCGGAGTTCTATCGGTTCTCCGCGGAGTACGTCCTCACCCTGATCGATTCGGACCACGATATCAAGACGTTCAACTTCGACGAGATCAAGTCCGAACTCGACATCAGCGACCGCGACCACGCCAAAGCGCTGGGCGCCGACGGCGGGACCTTCTTCCTCGACGCCGTGATAAACGTCCGAAAACACGGTCTGCGCGGCAACTACGAGGCCGCCGAACGCTTCATCGACACCCACTACGACGAGACCGACCAGGAGTGTATCATCCTCGAGGAACTGCTCGGGACCTACCGCGACGGGTCGTCGTAGCCGCTGCCGTTCCGTTTTCGCTACTCGAGTCGCTCAAACGGTTCGCCCAGGGCCACTAGCTCGACGTGATCACGAACCAGCCGCGCCGCCCGGTCGGCGGGCGTCTCGCCGGGTTCCTCCCCCGCCCCTGGCGAGTCCGCGGCGTCCCGGTCGACCCCCGCACTCGCCGCGACGGTGTCGAGAAACGTCGTTCGGACCGACGCGTTGTCGAACAGGCCGTGCAGGTAGGTTCCCAGCACCCGCCCCCTGGCCGCACTCGAGTCCCCGAGCGGTCGGGTCACATCCTCGAGCGCGCGGGTCCGACCGGCGTGAATCTCGTAGCCCGACGCGGGACCCGTGGCTCCCTCGAGCAGCGGCGATGCGTCCCCGTCGACGGGAACCGTCGTCTGCTCGAGGCGCTTGTCGCCCTCGAAACGAGTCTCGACCGGTAACAGGCCCAGTCCCTCGACGACGTCGGCCTCGCCGGTCCCCTCGAGCGCGGCGTTGGTGATCCGCTCGCCGAGCAGCTGATAGCCGCCGCAGACGCCGACGATCGGTCCCTCGAAGGCTGCGAGCGCGTCGGCGAAGCCGGCGTCGTGGAGTGCAAGCAGGTCGTCGACCGTGTTCTTCGTACCCGGGAGGACGACCGCGTCGGCGTCGACGCCCTCGAGTGGATCGGCTGTATCGCCGTCGACCGGCACGTACACTACCGAGACACCGGGTTCGGCCGCCAGCGCCTCGAGATCGGTCGCGTTCGAGATTCGGGGCAGTCGGGGGACGGCGATCCGAATCCGGCGCTCTGCGGGAACACCGTCGTCGTCGCCGACGACGCCCCGTTCTTCGCTCCCGGGGAGCCCGACGCTGTCCTCCTCGGGGAGGCCGGGATCGTCGTAGGGCAGGACGCCGAGAATCGGGACGCCGGTCTTCGACTCGATCTCCTCGATGCCGGGCTCGAGCAGTGACGGATCGCCCCGGAATTTGGTGATGAGCGCGCCGACGATGCGCTCGCGGAGGGCGTCGGGAACGAGTTCGATCGTCCCGTAGAGGCTGGCGAAGGCTCCGCCGCGTTCGATGTCGACCAGCAGAAGGATGTCGGCGTCGGCGAACCGAGCCGTTTCGACGTTCGCGAGATCTCGATCGTGCAGGTTGATCTCGCCGATACTGCCCGCGCCCTCGGCGACGATCACGTCGTTGTCGGCCGCGAGTCTGCGATACGATTCCTCGGCCGCCTCGCGCGCCCGCTCCCAGTACTCATCGTAGTACGTGCCGGCGGGCACGTGCTCGTGGGCCTCGCCCTGCACCACCAGCTGGCTCTCGCCGTCGCCGCGGGGCTTGAGGAGCACCGGGTTGCAGTCCGTGGTCGGGGTCGTGCGGGCCGCTCGAGCCTGGACGAACTGGGAGACGCCGATTTCGCCCCACTGGCCGTCGGGACCGTCGTCCGCTGCGACGCTCTGCTGGCCGTCCGCATCCGGCCGAACGACGACTCGAGCGTTGTTGCTCATGTTCTGGCCCTTGAACGGCGCGACGTCGATTCCGCGATCGGCGAGCAGCCTGCAGAGGCCGGCGGCCACCGTCGACTTGCCGACGTGGCTCGCGGTTCCGGCGACGAGGAGGGTTCTGGTCATCCGCGTTGGGTGGGACTCGCGGGGCCGACAGTATCGTCCTATCGGTTCGTTTCGGACGCTTTCCGTTCGCGCGATCGCTGTACGTCGCCGTCACGGCAGTGTACTGACGCAGTCACAGAGGTCGTCCTCCGTCTGCCAGACGCACAGTCGACCCGCGTCCGCCAACATGTCGAAGATCGCCGTCTGCATCCCGCTGTACGGCTTCTCGAGATCGACGGCCGTCTCGATATCCGCGTCCGGCAGATCGTCGTAGGCTCGCTTGAGAACGTGCGTCTTCACGAAGTATTGCTCGAGCGCGGTGAAATACCCCTGTTCGACGAGGAATCCACCGCGGTCGTGTTCGGTCACTCCAACGATGTAATCGGCGTAATCGGCGAGGATACGGAATTTGAGATACGTGTTCGTCCACTCGCTTCGAATGTCGACCATCAGAAACGCGTAGCTGTCCGATCGTCGGTTAAGTCTGTCCTTGACGAGTTGGAGGCGATGGATCTCCGGTCGGCCGTAACTGCCGAGAACGAAGTACGTGCTACCGGTCGTGAAAAGCGGTGAGAGCTCCGCGACGCTGTGCTTGAGCGCTTCGTACTCCTCGGGCGTCAACGACGACTCGCGGAGGTGTGATTCGGCCTTCTCCGCCAGTTCGTCGACGGTTACCATCTCCTCGCTCATTAGTCGGTGTGTCACAGGTCAACTGCTTCAATTCATCGACTGAGACGCCAATATCATTCCGCCGTATAGTTCGTACACCACCGATTCACATTTGAGCGAAACGCTTTTGCACGCACCGTCCGAATCGACGGGTATGAGCACGCCGGATCGAACGCCGACCGACCTCGAGCACGTTCGCGAGCGGCTGAACGTCGTCACCCAGGAGACGCGGTTCGCCCTCGTGCAGGACCTCCTCGGTCATCCCGAGGGACTGCCGACGTTGAAGGAACTGGACTACGTGAATCCGAGCAAGAGCCGAACGACGATCCGGCAGCACCTCCAGCAACTCATCGAGGCGGGGATCGTCGAGGAAGTAACGCTTCCGACGGAACGCCGACGGAACGACCTCCCGTACAAGTTCTACGGTATCAGCGAGGAGGGACGCCAGTTCCTCGAGGCGCACGACCTCCTACGAGCGGAAGAGACGCTCCGTGACGTCTACGCGCGGGTAGAGAAGACCGACGAGATCGAACGGTACGAGACCGCACCGCGACCCGAACGCTAGGTTCGAGTCGAGGACGCAGCGTCTCCGTACCGACTATTTTGCCCTGTATCGCGCGTCCCAGCGCGGCCCGGCGCGACTCGAGAGCACGACCCCGACGATCCCGAGGACGAGTCCGCCGATTCCGAGGACGGCGGCGAGTTCCAGTGACGGCGGGACGACGACGAACCCGGCGACCAGCGTCGGGACGAGCGCGACGGCGACGCCGACGGTAAACGTCATGAACCGGACGGCATCGAAGAGAAACTCGTTAGGATCGAAGCCGGCGATGTAGACCGTCAGGCCGTAGTAGTACAGCGCGTAGCCGGCCAGCAAGACGGCCCCGACGGCGGCATCGACGAGCGTCGCGTCGAACCAGATGACGGCCGCGAGGTAGGGCACCGCGACCGTCGGCGCACCGACCAGGACGAACGCGATTCGCTTCGCCCGGAAGACGTCCGCGATCGAGACGGGGTAAGTGAGATAGTCCTCGAGCGAGTCGAACTGCGTCAGCCAGTTGTAGGTCGTAAAGGCCGAGAGGCCGAGGACGCCGCCGAAGAAGATCCCCGGCGCTGGCGCGATGCCGGTGATCGAGTCGACGACGCCGACGAGCGTGGCCACCAGTGCGAGCAGAATGCTCGCCGAGACGAACGGCTTCCAGACGCCGCCGGAGGAGCGCGCGAGGTCGAGCAGGGTCTTCGTGACCAGCGGCGCGTCGTCGATGGGAAGCACGTCACTGAGTCGTGCGAAGCGATCGGTCGCCGTCCGCGAGGGCCGACCGTAGGTCGGGTCGTACATCGCGAGCGACCCCGTCGCGACGATGAGGGTCCCGACGGCCAGCCCGCCCGCGGTGATCGCGGATCCGCGCATCGGAACGAGAACGGACTGAACGAAACTGAGCCCGCCCATCGCCCAGCCGCCGAGGACGGCGAGACCGATCGCCACCCCGATGGCCCACGTCGGCGCGCCCCGGGTTCGGACGGCGATTAGCGCGACGGTGACGGCCATTCCGACGGCGAAGACGAGGAAGAGCGAGAGCCAGAACAGCCCGACATCGAGCGGCGTCGCGGCCGACAGTCCGTCCAGGGCCGCGCTCCCCAACGCCATCGGGAGCACGAACGCGACGCCGTAGAACAGCGCGTCCTTCAGGAGGAACGCACCCAGCAACCGCCGCCGCGAGAGCGGCAGCGTCGTCGACGAGGAGAGCAGTAAGGAGAGCCGTCCGAAGACGTTCTCGAGCATGTCGGAGCCGGCGAAGCCGGCGGTGCCGCTGTAGAGTCCGAAGGCGAGGGCGAGGACGTGAAGACCGCTCACGATCGTCCCCGGCGCGGTGCCGGTCTCGACGAGGGCGACCGTCGCACCCACGGTGAGCAGCGCGATCACGAACGGGAAGAGCGCGAAGCGCCAGCCGCCGAACAGCTGGGTGTGCATGCGCCACTCCTCGCGGAAGAGTATCGCGAGCAGCCGTCGGAACGAGAGCCCCGAACTGGCGTGATTCGAACCACCTCGAGCCGCGGGCTCGGTTCCAGTTCCGGTTCCGGTTTCGGTCCCACTCATGCGTTCGGCCCATCCATCCGCTCGAGCGTCGGCACGTCCCGTGCGTCGGCCCCGTTGACGCGGTCGAGGAAGAGCTCGAGCAGCGATTCGTCGCCCGCGTCGCCGTCGGTGATCGTCCGTTCCGTGACGAGTTGGCCATCGGCGACGATGCCGACGCGGGTGCAGATGTCCTCGGCGACGTCGATGTTGTGCGTCGAGACGAAGACGGCGTTGTCGCCAGCCGCGTAGGAGACGAGGAATCGCTTGACCTGCTCCTGGACGAGCGGGTCGAGGTTCGCCAGCGGCTCGTCGATGAAGACCACGTCCGGCTCGTGGACGAACGCCTGCGCGATCATCACCTTCTGTTGTTGCCCGCGGGAGAGATCGGTGTGCAGCGTGTCGAGCTTGCTTTCGAATCCGAGTCGTTCGGCCCACGCCGCGGTCTGATCGGCGACTCGCTCCGGGCGGAGATCGCGGACCTCGCCGACGAACTCGAGATACTCACGCGGCGTGAGAAAGCTCGGCGGCGACCCCTGTTCCGGGAGGATGCCGACCCGCCGGCGCGTCTCGATCGGCTCCGTCGTCGGATCGGTCTCGAGGACGCCCACCGTTCCTGCGTCCGGTCGAATCTGTCCTGTCAGCGTCCGGATCGTCGTCGTCTTGCCGGCACCGTTCGGCCCGAGAAAGCCGTATAGCTCCCCCCGTTCGACGGTGAACTCCATCCCGGAAACCGCCTCGACCGATCCGTAGGACTTCCGCAGCCCCTCTACGCGAATTGCAGCCATTGAACGACGAACTATTCTCACGAATTGATAATAACAATGCTGGTAGCGGAACCGACGAGTTGTTGATTCGACCGTCGCTTGGGCGGCATCTCGATTCGAACGCGGCTCGCTCGAGAGTTCGATCCGAACGCGGGTCGCGGACGAGCCTCTCGAGGTCGAACGCAACGCCGTCCGCTGTCCGCAATCTTCAACGGTCGGCCGGTCGAACCCTCGCGTATGATCACAGGCGAGCGAATGGCCGCCGTCGACGCGAACGCCGCGGCGCTCGGCGTGTCGCGAAAGCAGCTGATGGAGTCGAGCGGACACGCCGTCGCTCGGGCGGTTCGGGACGTTGCGGAGCCGGGTGCTCGAGTCGTCGTCGTCGCCGGCCGCGGGAACAACGGTGGGGACGCGTTCGTCGCAGCTCGATTCCTGGACGGTCCCGAACGTCGTTCGGGATCAGACCGGGACGCATCGCGTTCCGGGCGTGAGTACGACGTGACGACGCTGCTGCTCGGCCGCGCGGCGCTGATCGGCACCGACATCGCTCGCGAGAACTGGGACACCCTGCAACGGTCCGATTACGAGACGCGAGAAGTAACCGACTCGAGCGAGTTCGAATCCCACTCGAGCTCGTTCGATCTCGACGAGGCGGACGTGATCGTCGACGCGATGCTGGGAACGGGAATCAGCGGCGACCTTCGGGAACCGGCTGCGAGCGCGGCGGCAACGATCAACGAGGCCGACGCGACCGTCGTCGCCGTCGACGTGCCCTCCGGATTCGACGCCGATGGAGGCAATCATGCGGAGAACCGCGTTGAGGCCGACCGCGTGGTCACCTTCCACGACGCGAAACCGGGGGTGGACGACCTCGCGGCCGAGGTCACCGTCGCGGATATCGGCATTCCGACCGCGGCGGAGCGGTTCGTCGGCCCCGGGGACATCGATCTCGCACGGCCCGACGGTCGCGCGGGCCGACCGTACATTATCGGCGGCGGTCCCTACACCGGCGCGCCGGCGCTCGCGGCACAGGCCGCGCTTCGGGCCAGCGCCGAACTCTCCTTCGTCGCTGCGCCCGAGTCCGTCGCCGGCGAGATTCAGGGGTATAGCGAGGATCTCATCGTCCAACCGTACGAGAGCGACGTTCTCACGCCCGAGCGGGCCGAGGACCTCCTCGAGACGGCCCAACAGTACGACAACGTGGTCGTGCTGGGCCCGGGGCTCGGCACCGCCGACGAGACCCTCGAGGCGGCCCGGCAGTTCCTCGAGTCGTACACCGGTCGCGTCGTCGTCGACGCGGACGCGCTCGCGGTCGTCCCCGACCTCGAGACCGACGCCACGTTGGTCTGTACGCCCAACAGACGGGAACTCGCAAGAATGGGTGGACCGGACGTCGACGACCTGGCCGACGTGGCCGACGAGATCGAAGCGTTCGCGGCCGAGTTGGGTCACGTCGTGCTCGCCAAAGGGGCGACGGACGTCATCACCGACGGCGAGCGAACGCGGCTCAGCCGCTCGGGAACCGCAGGGATGAAAGTCGGCGGCACCGGCGACACGCTCGCCGGAATCGTCGCGGCGCTGCTGGAACACGCCGAGCCGCTCGACGCCGCCGCAGCGGGGGCCCACGTCAACGGCCTCGCGGGCGAACGACTGGCGGAAACCCAGGCCTTCGGTTTTCTCGCCTCTGAACTGCTCGAGGAAATTCCCGCGGCCCTGTGGGGTGGTGCGGATGAGTGAAACCCCCGACGAGCGGCCGACGGCGGAGGGGGCTGCGGACGCCGACGACCTCACCCACACCACCGACGAGGGCGACGTCCAGATGGTCGACGTCGGCGACAAACCCGACAGCGAGCGACGCGCGGTCGCCGTCGGCGAGATCCGCCTGCAGCCGTCGACGGTCGAGGCCATCCGAGCGGACGGGATCGGCAAGGGAGACGTCCTCGCGACCGCCCGCGTCGGCGCGATCCAGGCTGTCAAACATACGTGGGAGACAATCCCGATGTGTCACCAGATCCCGATCACGAACGTCGACACCGACTTCTCGCTCGCCGAGGATCGGATCGAACTCCGCGTCGCCGTCGAGACCACCGGGAAGACAGGCTGCGAGATGGAGGCCCTCGAGGGCGTCACGACCGGCCTCAACGTCGTCTGGGACATGGTGAAAGCCGTCGAGAAGGACGAAGACGGGCAGTACCCCGATACGGGTATCGAGAACGTGCGCGTGCTCGCGAAGGAGAAAGAACGAGCGTGAGCGGGAGTTGTGACTGCCGAGATAACGCTGACGACACCGCTGTGTAAACTACCCTACCCTACTTCGCTCGGTCTGACGACCTCGCTCGTTGAGGGGAGGGCTTTCGCGTGGACTCCCGTTCTATGCCACCGTCTGTGGTAGCAGGAGGGGCGTACTCCCCACTCACGTTCAACATCCCGCGATTCAGCGCAACGTCTACAGGTGCGCCTCCGTCGGCTGCGTTTTGCCGCCGACGGAGATACCGAAATCCGATGTTCTTCGCCGCGTTGTAGTCCGCGTGGTTCTGATACCCGCATTTTAAGCACTCGAAGTGCTCGCCGTCGCGGTTGTCCTCGCGGGTACATCCACACGTCGAACACCGTTGAGACGTATGGTTCGGCGGAACTTGTACGGCTCCAACACCGTGTTCAGTCGCCTTGTACTCGACGTATTGGAACAACCGGCGGAACGCCCACACGTGTTGCCACGTCGCCTTCGGGATATTCTCGCGGATGTGCGTTAAGTCCTCGAAGACGATATGCGAACAGCCGTATTCGACGGCTTCCTCGATGAGTTCGTTCGCTACGCCATGAAGGTATATTTCAAAGCGTCCGTACTCCTTGCGACCGACGCCTTCGATGGCTTCGTGTGCGGCTCGCGTTCCGTGCTGTTGAAGCGAGCTACGGCACTTTTCGTACTCCCGGCGCCAATGGTTAAACTCATCGGCAGACCAAAACGTGCCGGTGGACGCAACTGCGATGTTGTTTACCCCGAGGTCCACACCGAGGACTGTTCTGTGCTCGGTGTCGGGTTCGGGGTCGTCAGCTTCGACCTTCCGCATCGAGGCGTGAAGGAACCACTCGCCGTCCCGACGCTGTAGGTTCGCCATGCGGAACTCGTAGTCCTCGTCTTCGAGATACGTCCGCGGATGACGGTCGGGGTCGTCGGGGAGAGTGTAGTCGCACTTGACACGCCCGTTGACGGTCGAAAGAGAGACGTGGTCGCGGTAGAACGTCGCACTTCGCTTATCGTAGACCGCGCTGTCGGCGGAGAAGTAGGGTTGCGACGTTCGTTCACCGCGTTTCAGTCTTGCTACACCGCTCTTGACGGCTTCGACCGCCCGGCGAACACCCTTCTGAACGAGGTTCGCGGTAAGGTTGGTTTCATCCCGTAGTTGGTCGTACAGGGCACGTTCTGCTTTGGCCTTTGAGGTAACGTGGTATCCGTCGTCGCTACCATGCCAACACCATTCGCTCGCGGTGTTCGCACAGTGTTTGAATTGCCCGACAGTCTCACGAAGGGACGCATCGGCGTCCTGAGGCACGTCGAGCTTGATTACGGCGGTTCGACGGTATTCCACGACGGTTCACATACCGTGGCAGGGTTACTTAAACGTCCGGGAGTGGTCCTGTCTGAGAACGTGGTTCGTTGCGGTGTTGTCGGCTCCTCCCCTCCCTACTCCGTTCGCTCCGCTCACTCCGTTAAGGAAGGGGCCTCCGCCTCGCAATTTAGGTGACCTGCTCGAGATCGAGTATCCGATCGTCCAGGCACCGATCGGCAGCGCGACGACCCCCGAACTCGCGGCGGCCGTCTCGAACGCCGGCGGCCTCGGCCACCTCGCGGTCACGTGGCGCGACCTCGAGGAAACGCGCCGGGCGATCCGCGAGACGCACGCGTTGACCGACCAGCCGTTCGCGGTCACCCTCGTGGGCGACGACGCGACGACGATCGTGGAGACGGGCGAGTACCACGAGGCGACTCTCGAGTCCGAGGCCGACGCCATCGTTACGCAAAGCAGCCTATCGCTCATCCCCGCCTGAAGACGAGGGTGCTGAAAGCCCGCTGAGGAAGCGCTGAAGTATATGTCTCCCTGCTCAGCTTTACTATTATAATTATTCTTACCAGATCCTAATCAACTCCTCTGTTTGCCCTTTTGCATGTACTTATCAACGTAGAAACTATAGTTGGTGATACTATATGGATAGTGGGAATTCGGAGCAGAAATCAAATCAATTACTGCTCGGACCACTGCCGGACGCGAGAGAACTGCCCTCGTATCTCGAGCGCGTGCGAACGGGTAACCAGGCCGCAACGAAAGTGGTTATTTCGACTCGTCACTCACCTTCAACGATTCTGGATTGCCGGCAGACCGCCTTCGGATCGTGCTCCTCGAAAATCGACATCATTCCCGTTAGTGATCTGGCACACGGTTCGCTGATGCGCCCAGACGTGACTGAAAGACATATCGGAGGGACGAACGCAGTCGAAACGAGCGATCTGACTGGTCTCGGAATCGAAATCAGTGAATTACTCTCGCAACACGAGCAGGACGCTCCGGTGGAGCTCTGGTTCGATTCGGTCACGTCGTTGATCACCGCCACCGACTTCGATCGAGTGTTCAGGTTTCTCCACATCCTGACTGCTCGCGTCGAGTGCGGTCGCACCACTGCATTCTACCTCGTCGATCCCGCGGCCCACGATCCACAGACGATTACGAGCCTCACGTACCTGTTCGACACCGTTCTCGACGTCGACTGAAGTGGACCGACTCGCCCCAGTGGTGGGTACATAACGCGACAAAACGTCCGCCCGCGGCGTCGATCGTCGGCGCGACTCACTGTCCGAGTCGAGTACTCACGATCGGATACAGCGTTCCAACGAAGCCGCCGTAGACGAGCAATCCGAGCAGGCTCTGCCAGTGGACGAACGGAACCGGTGGGGTGTACTCGAAGAGGCGAAGCCACAGGGGGAGCACGACGACCACTCCGACGAGCCAGACGACCAGTCCGAACGCAATCCCCATCGTGATGCCCGTGACCGGATCGGCGACGTCGTCCTCGAACGGCCTCGTCTTTCCGAGTCCCCAGTACACGAGCCCGCCGGTGATACTGGCCAGTCCCAGGAGGCTGGTGCCGACCAGCATGCTAGGCGCTCCGAGCAGTCGACCCACTGAGTCGAGCAACCCGAGCGCATACAGGATGGCCCCGAACGCGAGTCCCCCTGCGAGCCCGGCTATCACAATTGCGAGTACATCTGTCCCCCCACCGCCGAGGGATTCTCCCCTCGAGTACTGTCCACTCATTGTCCCCTATTGCAGGTACTTCTTCACGTTTGTATATATGTTTTTATTGAAATATGATATCTATTCGTGGGCCTCGGCCACCGACAGGCGCGAGTGATTTTCTCGAGTGTCAGAGGGACGGCTCCCGGAAGCGTCGCGAATCGTGTCGAATCGGGCTCACGATCCGATTCGCGTGTCGAAACGGTAGCCAAGTCGAGTTGCGATTCGCTCCACGAGTCGGAACGTGAAACCATACTGACTGTTAATCCGACTCACTTTGAAGGAGGGGTGGTGCTAGAAACTCCGCTTCGTCGCTGCCTCGGCATCATCGTCCTGACCGTCGGCCTCGTCGGGCTCTTCGTCCTCGGCGGCGCCGGCTGGTCGGTCGATGCAGCCGTTGCAGGCGACTCGAGCGGGGCAGACGAAATCGTGGTGCTCGCGGACGCGAACTTCGATCTCGGGGCCGACTATCGTGAGTTGCCGCCGACGGTTGACGAGGAGTCTGCGTCCGAACAGGTAACGGCCGCCGGTGTCGGGGACGGTTCCAGGATCGCGGCGGCGCTCATCGCACCCAGCGACCGATGCAATGACGTCCGGCTCGGTGGTCTCCTGTACGTCCACGCGATTTCGATCGTCGGGGCCGCAGTCGTTGCGGGCCGGGCACTCGTCGGTTGGCGGATCGATATTCGAGGACTGGCACTCGAGCCGAGGGATCGCCTCCCGGTCGATCCCGGTCACGAGACGGACCGTCACGTGGCACTGGCGACTGATGGCGGGTCACACCGCGGCGAGTGATCGGCATGGCCGATATGCTGACCCACGTGCTGATCGCGTTGACGCTCGCGATGCTGTTCTCGATTCGATACCGATGGATTACCCCGCGATTGGCGAGCGTTGCAATGGCCGGCGCGATGCTCCCCGATCTCAACCGCTTGAAATGGGTCGTTTCACCGGAGACGGCCGAATCGGTGCTCGGGCTGTCCGTCTCGTGGCGGCCGATGCACTCGATCGGCGGTGTCACAATCGCGATTTGCATCGGAGCGCTCCTCGTCCGTCCCCAGTATCGACGAGCGGTTGCGATACTGCTCACGGTCGGTGCCCTGTCTCACTTCGCCCTCGACCTCCTGTTAGTGCCGCCGGCGGGCTCGTACCGGTATCTCTGGCCGATAACGAGTGCGGACATCGTCCTCCCCGGCTTCTACAGTAGTCGAGACCGATGGACGGCACCCGTTGCGATCGTACTCGCACTCGGTTCCCGATCGCTCGCACAGCGTCGCCGGCAGCGGTCGCTCGAAACGGAGCCCACGGTACAGGCCGACGACTAAGCGATCGGGACCCGTCGGATGAGCGATCGAGACCCGAGAGATGTGTCTCGAACGTATCTCGTCGCCTTCTCGACGCGAGACGACGGGTCTCGAGAAAAACGGAGACCGACAGTTCCCCCTCGTATCGGTCAGCGAGAGCGCGTGTCCCAGAGCTGCACCTGGGGCGTCTCGCACGCCGGACAGACGACGGCGACGTTATCCTTGTACGTGTCACGCTCGAGCGTCCCCGCGGTACACTGCGGACACGAGTTCCCCTCGAGGCGCGACAGAAGCGTTTCTTCGTCCGACCGGATGTCTTCCACCCCTTTCATTTCGTGGGGGAACCGTCACCTCTCAGATGGGTAAACTTTTGGGTGGCGGTACACTTCGGTCGTGCGATTACATGCACTGGTCGGTTCGGGAGGGTCAGTCGCTATCGGGTGTGACGAGCGACAGAGCGCCATTTGGGGCAGACCAGCGATAGCGCGCCATTCGGGGCTGGCCATCGACAGACACCCCGCCACTCATCGGTTCGATGTGACGTCTGGGAGAGTAACTTCCTCTGGAGCGCATCTGGATGGTTGTCGGTCGGTATAGCAGCCAGTACTGGTCTACCGGTTATTACCATTCTATATGATAAATCAGCAATAGCTAACTGTTAAGTAATACGGTATTGAGGCTCGTATTAGACCCGGCGCAGCCGGACGAATACGGGTGGGGAACCTGTGACCAAGGATACGACAACGAAGACAGCCTACTGTCCGAACTGTGACACCGAACGAGAGGTACGGATCACCGTCCCCTGGCAAGACAATCTCTGTCTCCAGTGCGGTGAGAACGTCGACTAGGTACTTCGGCGCTCTCGGCTCCCGTCCAAACGGACTCTCGAGCGAGGGACTGGATAGCGAAATGCATTACACGCGATTTGCTCACTTTCAGACGGAGCCTCTATAATAGCCACTGCACGTCATTGCACGCCTGATCGACTGACAGCTGTCCGATCAGTGTGTGAATCGTTTCAGTGGCCACTATAGCCGATCGATAGGTTCGCGTCACAGCCACGTCGTTCGCTCGATTCGTCGAATCGGCCGTCGGTGGACAACTGTCGTCTCCGGACAGCTACTCGAGGCCGTCTCACTCTAGACTGCCGAGGACTGCTCGAGGCGGGACACCCACGACTCCCGGACCCGATACACAGCGGCTCGCGGCGGGTGGCTGAGTGGGTCGCGTGAGAGACGGGGCCTCTCTCGAGGCTGCTCAGGGTGGCCGTCCACGGTCACCCGAGGACGTCAGCTGTCTCCGGAGGGCGTCGGGTCGCTCGCGGTCGTCGTCGAGTTGCTCGAGGCCGTCGTGGCACTGCTCGAGGTCGGTTCATCGGTCACTCTCGAGTCACTCTCTCGGCCGCCGCTTGCGGCTCCCTCCGTCACGTCGGTGGAACTCGAGCCGGTCGTCTCCCCGGGAATCTCGGCGTCCGTCGGGAGGAGGAGTCGGCGCTCGGTGTACTCGAGCCCGTTCTTTCGCTGGGTGCGTTTGCTGACCGCGAGGCGGTGGGTGGAGAGCTCGAGGATCGCGTCGATCGTCCTCGAGACGAGTTTCTTGGCGTACGTCTCGCTGATCCCGTCTTCCTGCCTGCGGATCCAGTGTTTGAGGTCGCCCGCGGTGACGTACTCGGCGACGGACTTACAGCCGTCCGTCCAGGGGTCGTCGCCGATCGTGGGGTCCGTTCTGGCCTGCCAGAGTTTCGCGGCCAGTCGGGTGGGGAGGGAGTTCGCGGTCGAGCGGCGCATGTCCGCGTCCATCCGCGCGAGCTGCTGGATCGGGAGGAGGTCCCCGTGGGCGAGCGCGACACCGTCGGTTCGATCCAGGGGATCGCTCGAGTCCGGAACGCGGTAGTACGTTCGTCCGTCGTCCCTGGTGAGTTTCTCGAGGCGATCGCCGGCGACGCGGATCTCGTGGGGGTCGACGGTCTCCGTTCGGAGATGCGCGCCCTTCTCGAGTTCGCGGCTCTGCAGCTCGCGGACGCGATCCTTGTTGGCGTCCGCCTTCTTGAGCGCGGCGTCAGCGGCGCGATCGGTTTCCGTCGTCCGGGTCTCGCACTCGGTCAGTCGTCGTTCCAGCTCTGCGATTCGGTCGTCTTTGTGTTGGCACTCCGCCTCGAGCGAGTCGATGCGATCGCCCTTCCGGCTGCACTCCATCTCGAGGCCCGCGACTCGGTCCTCGAGGGTCGTGATCTGGTCGCGGAGGGCCTCGAGTTCGAGGGGTTCGGGAGGGGCGGAGCTCGGGCTCGAGTCACTCCCCATCGCGATCACCGTTTTCTGGTTCGTTGGTGGTGTCGTCGGTCCCGGTCTCTCGGTCGAGGAGTTCGTCCATACTGGCAGGTTCGCGATCGCCGGTCGCGTGCTCGAAGGCACCCGGGATCGGTCCCCGGAAGGTCGTCGTGAGCGAGTCACAGCCGACGACCGTCGGCAGCTCATCGGTCTGGCGGTCGTCGTCGACCGCCTCGGCCGACCGGCTCGGAATCAGCATCCCCGGCCCGAACAGCTCGAGGCCCACGCGCCTCGCTTCCGCGTCGATCTCTCGCAACCGACGCGTCACACCACGGCGCGTCTCGTCGGAGAGGTCCTCGAGATCGCTCGTGGTGTCAGGGTTTTGCACCTCCTCGAGGATGCTGTTCGTGAGTTCGGTGATCGTCTCGAGGCGCTTGCGGATGGACTCGTCGGTCGTTCCGCCGTCACAAGCGACTCTGTCGTTCGGCGTCGATGCGTGCGGTCGGTCGGGGCTTTCAAGACCCCGCGAATCGTCGTTTGTCATGGCTTCCGTAGCTGGATTACGGGAGCTAGCGCGGGCTCGGTGCCGCAAACACCGGTCCGCTATTCTAAGACCCTAAAACTGCGAGAGCCGTGTATAGCTTCCGTGCTCAGAACAATGCATCCATTTGATATAAATCTTAGCTACGAACGTAGTTTTGTAAAAACCATGTAGGTAGTACCTTCTCCTGTGGATAGTGCTGATTTTTCCGCTTTGATAGCAGGATATCACGAATAGATGGTCGAGCGGGTCCCGTGGATGGCTCCTGTTGATTACGAGATCATGCTCTTTTTCGATGAGCACGCGATCCTAGTCTCTCCGAGAGTTCTCGCAGCGAACATCGAATACGATCGGCAGTATGTGAGCAAACGCTGTCGAACACTCTCCGAGGCCGGTCTGCTCGAGGTGGTCGACACCGGCCTCTATCGGCTCACGGAAACCGGACATACGTATCTCGAGGGAGACCTCGACGTGAGCGAACTCGAGACTGACGAATAGCCTCGAACGGAACTATTCTCTGAGACTACCACCCAGAAAGCCCCGACGGCTCTCGAGCGCTGCGACTCCCTGCGCGCCTCGCCTCACTACGTTCGGCTGCGGTGCTTGCGTCGTCTCGCCGCTCGAGAGCCGTCGCCCCTTTCAGTCCCACCCGCGGTGGTTCGGTCGGTCAGCTCTAGCGGATACAGTGGAGATGCCGACTCTAGTACTAGGATTGGACCTAGTATAGTCTCGTTGCACTAGTCGGGATGATCCGTATGTGGCACACTCACGAGAGTACCGTATGGACCTCCGAAAGCGCCTGGGGTTACGTCTCCACCGGGCGCTCCTATACTGGGGGCTCCTGGAACACCCGCGCGGCCGTGACTATGCGAAAGAACGGTACACACCGCTCGGCGGGGAGAGTGACAGCGCGAAACAGGAGGCAGAGTTTCTCAACGAAACCGGTAGCACTGAGGAGTGACGCGTTTTCTGTGATCTG
>Ga0306889_100357_pt1 | contig 18216 bp, 10 predicted proteins | sample AntDeeMetagen190_FD_190436 | JGI IMG/M metagenome (GOLD analysis project Ga0306889, IMG submission 190436) | Saline lake microbial communities from Deep lake, Antarctica - Metagenome #190 (v2) (version 2) | ecosystem: Environmental > Aquatic > Non-marine Saline and Alkaline > Saline | place... | reverse complement strand
CACTGGAGACGGTCGGTGGGGCCGCTCAGCGTGTATTCTCCCGGTACGACTACGACGGGGCCTACGCCGACGTACTCTTGACGACGATCCAGTCCGTCCACAGCGCGACGACGTTGACACGAGGTGACCTCATCCGATTCATCGAACGCGGCATCGAGGACGGAAGCACCCACGAGGTCCACGCGAGCGCCGGGATGAATTCGGTGACGGTCCAGACCATCCACGCGGCCAAGGGACTCGAGCATCCCATCGTCGTGCTCGCGAACATGAACTCCCATCGCTTCCCACCGTCAGGCGGGAACAGTAACGCGATCACGTTCGACGATCCGATTGGACTACGCCAGCGGAAGCTCTACGCCGACGATCACGGGTATCCACACATTCACGACAACTGGCGGAGTGACGTTCTCCGGAAGTGTCTGCCGCGTGGATACGACGAGGAGCGACGCTTGCTCTACGTCGCGATGACGCGGGCTGAGAACCATCTCGTGTTCGCTGCAGGCGAGAGCCCGAACACGTTCATCGAAGCGCTCCCGGTCGACCTCGAGGAACTGGAGCCCGACGTTCGGGAAGCCGACAGCAGCGAGACGACCCAGGGGCACTTGCAGATTTCCGTGCCGACGCCGGACGGCCCGGTCGGACACTCGCCGCACACGCTCATGCGCGACGATGTGTTCGAGGACATCGACGACGGAAGAGGGACCGCGTTCGGAACGCAGACCCACGAATTTGCCGAGCGGTACGTACTGGAAGAGGACGTCGACCCCTCGAACGACGACGAGCGTCACATCAAGTCGTTCTTGGACTCGCTCGATGGTGAGCTGCGAGTCGAGGAAGATGCGTATCTGCCACTCACTGTCGACGGCGAGCAGGTCACCATCTCTGGAATCGTCGACCTCGTTCACATCTGTCCCGATACCGTCGAAATCATCGACTTCAAGACTGACCTCGAACGGCACGCCGAGGATGAGTATCGGAAGCAACTCAGCGTGTACTATCACGTGTTGGACGAGTGGTTCCCTGACCGAGACGTGACTGCAGGGATATTTTATACTGCACAAGGGGTTCGTGTTGCTATTGATCCACACTCGAAAGCAGACCTAGTCGCACTGATTAGTCAAGAACAGCGTTCGGAAGCCAGCGTTCTCGAGTAGTCATCCCGCAAATCCAGATAGCCCCTTGAACATAACCGGAATCCGTTCGGGGCCAAATTGTTCGACGGCAACGGATTCTTCGGAACAGACAAGAACAGCTGCGCACTCAGCACCGAACGAGGTGAACTGAGGCTGCTTGTTACTTGTCTGGTGCCATGCATGCGTTTACACGGTAGAAGAGTCGAATTAGGTTGCCCAATGAGTCTTGATGAGGCGGTTGACGAAGCGCTCGCGATGTACAATATGTCGCGCAGCGAAGCGGCCGAAGAAACGGGCCGAACAGTCGCTACACTCCAAGACTAACAGCGCCACTTCGTCGAGGTTCCAAATCTTTTCAGCATATTCTGATTTCGATAGCTCTAGCGTTCCTTCAGCTCCGGAGACCCAGTTCGTTCCGCGGCTTCCTTGACGAATCAGTGAGTGTTAGCCGTATTCCCTCAGCGACTTTGCTCATTGAACCATCGGTGGGCCGCCATATCACCGGTCTTTGATACAACTCTGGCATTCGAGACCATCTGAAATCGTTTGAAGCGGGTTGCGTTCGGTGAGTTCCCGTTCACACGACGAACATCGAACAGTATCGGCGACACCGATCCCACTCCCGTATCCGAGAGTAACGGTTTGATGTCTGCTACCGTCGATAAGTTTGAAATCGATCTCGCCTCGCTCGTACTCGACTTCAGTCAGAGTAACCGGTGTGACCTGCACGTCGAGTGAGTGCCGCTCTCGAATTTCTCGTTGTCGATCGGGGAACCCACTGTCACGGCGCTCCCGTAGTTCGTTGAGCGTCTCGTCAAGTTCCTCGTACTCCGATTTGAGTTCTTTCCGTTCTCGCAGCGCTTCGACGCGTGAATCCTCGTCTCCGGTGTTGATATTCTCACTCAGATCGTTGATCTTCGACGACAAGTTCGAGTGGGCTTCCTGTAGCTCCTGGATACGCTGTTGTTGCATCTGGCGGTACTCTTCAACTTCTGCATCTGCCGCACGCGAGGCTTCTCGATGAATGTCATCGAGTCGCCCCTGTACGCTTTCCAGCAACAGGTCCCGGGCTGTTTCGAGGAGAGGCCGCACATCTGTCTTGGTCAGCTGTACAGCGCCACCAGAGGCCGTCTCGGTCTCTACTGCGGTGGTGTCGAGAAATGTCTCCGCCAGTTTTGGAAGGCTCTCCTCTGATCGCGTGTCTACAGCGACGGCGCGGAGAAGCTCTTGCTGGTATTCACTGACTGTCTCGATACCGACACGAAAGAGAACCACGATGGCTGTGCGGTCGTAGTACGGGGTGAACTGTGCGCCCTGTCCCTCGACAGCGCTGTTTTGGATCCACTCCGGAATCTCGATATCAGATTCACTCTCTATCGACAGCTTGCCAGAAGGCGACCGTTCACCCGCCTCACGGAGTAGCTGTTGAAAGAACGCACTCTCCGGATGCAGCCGTTTCGTGCTATCATCGTCTGGGGTACCCTCCCCCCGGACGAGTGTGTGTCGCCCGTGGGTTATCTCGGTGTCGATGTCATCGGGTACCGACACCAGCCAGCGATCGTCACGTCGCTCGACGGAACAGCCGATAGACCGGAGATATCGTTCTGTGAACTGCTCTACCACAGATTGCGTGACAGAAATCGAAGCGTCAGTCATCGCTCTCACCAAGATCAAACCCTTCGAATACGCCGCTGTTGAACTTCTCAAGTTTGCCGGCGAGTTCGCGCTGTTCCTGGAGGTCAACTGCCATCGTATCGAAGTCGTTCTCCAGATCGATTTCGGAATCAGCGGCCACCAACCGTTCGAAGATCTCGTCTTCGAAGCTCGTCCCCGACTCTTCCAAGCGGCTCAGGATCGAGCTTAGTTCTCCGACGCTCTGCTGGAAGAGATCGATCTTGTGGTACAACCGTTCCAGTACGTACTCCTCGACCGTATCTTTCAACGCCATATTGAAGATGAATACGTCCCGCTTCTGGCCGATCCGGTGTACGCGTCCGATACGTTGTTCAACACGCATCGGATTCCACGGCAAGTCTAAATTGACTAATATATTGCAAAACTGTAGGTTGCGGCCTTCACTCATAGCGTCGGTTGAGACGAGGATTCCTCCCTCCTCTTCGAAGTCCTCGACAATCTGCTCTTTCTCGCTGCTGGAGTGCCCGCCGTGGAAGGCGTGTACCGTGTATCCTTCCGAGACGAGTCTGTCGAGGATCTGCTGTTGGGTTGCTCGGAACTGAGTGAAGACGATGACTCTCCCCATCTCGACGTTGTCACGGGCTTCTTCGACGATATCCAAGAGTCGTTCCTGTTTGGTCACGGTATCGATCTCATCGATCAGATCTAAGATCGACTCCAGTTCGTCAGCGTGCGTGAGCTCCGACTGGTCGTAGAGTCGCTTCTCGATGGTCTGCTTGAGCGCGAGCGGGCTGCTGACGACCTCCTTCTGAAGGAGCATCAGTACGAGTTTCTGACCCTGGTCCTGACTGTACGCACCTTTGACGTAGTCGGAGACTGCTTGATAGAGTTCGCGTTCCTTCGGTGTAGGATCGAACGTCCGTGTGTCGATAGTCCGGTCTGTGAAATCGATATCCGTGTCTTCCCGTCGGTTCCGAATCATCACTTTGTTCAACCGATCCTGTAGCTCGTCTCGATTCACGAGCGTCTCCTGATTGCTGTTCACGAAGTAGTGGTGGAAGACGTCGCGCGTACCGAACAGCCCAGGGCGGAGTAGCGAGACGACGTTGTACAGGTCAGTCAGTTCGTTCTGTATCGGCGTCGCGGTCAGGAAGAACGCGTAGTTGTATGAGAGCCGGTCGATCAGGTCGTAGCGGTCCGTCTCTTCGTTCTTGACGTAGTGTGCCTCGTCGAGTACCAGAATGTCCCAGTCACGGTTGAGAACCGTCTGCCGGTGTCGATCGCTTTTCGCAGTGTCGATGCTCGCAATGATGTAATCGTGGGCGTCGAAGTCCTCGAATTCGTCGTCGTAGTTGCAGATGAAGTCGAGTCCGAATTTGTCACGGAGCTCCGCCTGCCACTGTTTGGCCAACTGTGCAGGAGTGAGAATGAGGACGGATTCGTCCGTTTCGCGGAAGTGCATCTCTTTGAGAATCATTCCGACCTCGATGGTCTTTCCAAGCCCAACCTCGTCTGCGAGGAGGGCTTTCCCGTCCATCTCGAAGAGGGCACGGTAAGCCGCATCCACTTGATGTTCGAGTAGCTTGACCGAGTTTTCGTCCAGCTCTTTCAACGACCGGAGTTCGGAATCCGGTTGGCCGGCTTGGAGACGGACAGCCTGGATGCTCTGTAGATGCTCTCCCTCGGCACCGTCCTCAGACAGCGAATCGAGAAGATCGTCTGCAGCTTCGTGTGTGACCTCGATATCCACGAGGTCGTACCCGCTCATACGTTCGTAGAAACAGGTGTGCGTGAAATACGTTTTGTGACCACCAGCCGCCGATCTGCCGCAGTACTGTTGTTGCGTCTCGACTGTGTTCACGGGACCATAGTGTTTATTGGGTGCCACGGAGGTGTATTTAAGTATCAAGATGGCACAGACGGGAACCTTATCGAACACTCTCGAAGACACGGTAACCCTCAGCCGCGAGCTCCGGGAAGAAGGGCAGATCGACGGGCAGGTAAAGCTCTACAACGTTGACGACGACGACGAGTTCGAGTCCGACGCGGAACTCTTCTTCGAGCGGACGCTGATGACGCAGGGACTTCGAGAGGCCCTCTCGATCCTCCGTGATTCGTTAACCGGCGACGATCCACGCGGGACACACATCCTCTACGGGCCGTACGGCAGTGGGAAGTCTCACCAGATGGTGGCGCTGTACCACTGTTTCGACGACCCTGCAGCGGCAGGAGCGTGGGCAAGTGATTCGGTCGAAGGATTCGATACTGCGCTCCCGGAGTCCGCGACACCGGTCACGGTGGCGATGCAGAACGAACAGTACGAATACCTCTGGGAGCCGTTCTTCGAGGCGCTCGAGTACGATCCTGGAACGTTCGACTCGGGTGGGTATCCCGATATGCAGACGATTCAGGAGGCCGTCGGCGACGACACAGTCGCATTTTTCGTGGACGAGTTGGAGGACTGGTTCGACACGCTTCAGGGCGACCGCAAGAGCGCGAACAAGGCGTTCCTCCAGTCGCTGCTCGAATCGACCGCGCTCTCGGATCTCGAACTCTACACGATCGTCTCAGTGCTCCGTGAAGGGTCTGAAGTCCACGATATCCTGAATCGCGAACAGGCGGTCGAGGTCAACATGAATAACCAGGTGGACAAGCGCGAGGTCCTGCGCCACCGCCTGATCGACTCCGTAAACGAGGGTGCAGCCCGAGAGATCGTCAACGGATACTTCGACGCGTACGACCAAGCCGATGGGCACGTCGATCTCCCCGACGACTTGCTGTCGGAGATGCACGACCTGTATCCGTTCCATCCCGTGCTTCTCGACGCGCTTGAGACGCGCTACTACGCCGATGAGGGCAACCAGAACACGCGCGGGATGATCTACCTCTTCTCGAAGGTCCTCTTGCAGATGCAGGATCAGACGGACCTGATCACACACGGCGACATCGACGCCATCGAGTTCGAGGACGAACTGGCGAAGATCAACTACGAACGACTGAACGCCGCCACCGGAGACATCAAAAGCCGTATTGACACTGATGAAGTGCCTCACGGTCGTCGCATCCTGAACACGATTCTCCTCTACTCGCTGAAGCCGAGCGAAGGCGAGGGCGCAGAGGTTTCGGAGATCGTCATGGGCGCCTACCAGACAGGTGACCTCGTCTCCGACGTCGTCCTCAATCTCGAACGGTTACACGGCGTCGCGTGGCACCTCCACAAGCTGAACGGGAAGTACGCCATTCGGGACCGACAGAACCCCAACGCGCTCATCCGGAACGCAGCCGTGGACGTATCGGAGACGTCGGCGAAGGCCGAGATCGCGGACTTCATCACCGACATCTTCGGACCGAACGCGCACCCTGTCGGATTCCGGACCAACGATATGCGGGACATTCCGGACGACCGTGAGGTAAAAGTCGTCGTGAAGGACGGCCAGTGGACTCAAGCGGAGGTGAAGAAGGTCATCACCAACGACGGGCGTGGCCGCGAGTGGCGCAACACACTCGTGTTCGTCCAACCCTCGGGCGAGAAGGCCATCGAGTCCGGCACACGGTACATCGACAAGGCACGATACATTGAGGGCGCGCGGCAGGTACTCGCCGACGAGTCGCTCGACGACGAAATTCGCACGTCGATTCGCAGTATGAAGGAGCAAGAGGAGAACGAACTCCGTGAGGAACTCCAACTCCTGTACGGCGATGTGATCGACGGGGACAATCTGATGGACGACGACGAGTGGGCGAAAGTGGAGCCGATGGACCTCGATGTCTTCGTCCTCGACGAGGCGGAACTCGACGCCTCGAACATCGCGGCCTCTGCGGCAGCTGACCCGTTCGACCTCCAGTCGCACGTCTGGGACATCGCCGAGGACCTGCTGGAGCGACGCGGGGAGATCTCGGTCGAAGACATCTACGAACAGTTCCTCCGTGACCCGGAGCTCCCGATTCCGGGCAGCGCCAACGACGTGTTGAACGCGACCGTCGAAGCGCTCGACGGCAAGCCGGTGCTCGCCCGTGACACCGGCGGGTTCCGTGACGACCTCTCCGGTAGCTCGCTCGACACCGTGCTCGTCCAGCAGGAGGACGTGGACGTGTGGGGCGTCGATGACGCCGAACAGGAACTCCGACAGCGCTTCGGGAGCGGGACGACCGCGCTCGACATCGGTGACTTCGAACTGGAACTCGTCGAAGACGGCGAGATCTGGATCGACGGCGACAGTCACGATGTCGTGATGCGGGCCATCGGCCGCCTGAACCGCGAGGATCAGTACGTGATCGTGCGGGGCAACGAGATCCTCGACAAGCCGCAGTCCGACGCCACGGTCCGCGACGTGGGAAGCGCGACGGTCATCGGCGCGTCCTCCCTCGTGGACCGCATCGAAGCGCACATCGAGGACGACGGCTACGCGAATCTCGACACCATCATCGGTGAGGTTCGGGCCGACGAGACCGTGTTCCTGCCGCCGGACGAGACCGAATCGGTCGCTCGTGAAGCAGTGAACGAGTTCCTCGTCGACGACTACGTGCTGGAGGCCGGCGGTCGGTATCTCGGCTCGCTCGGCGACCGCGAGCCGACGACAGTCAAGATCGTCCCGACGGTATCCGACCGAATCGGTGACCAGATTCTGGCGTACATCGAGGACTTGGAACCGGGTGACCAGTTTACCGTGAACAAGGTCACCGACCGCTTCGACGACAGCGTCACCGAGTATATGGTGCGGACGTACCTGCTGGAGAACATCGGGAAGGACGAGGAGCCGGAGTACGTGGTCAACACGACCGGGTCGGACAAGGCCACCGACTGGGTGCCCGGCTATCCGTTCCGGAAGGCCGACACGGAGGCCGATACGTGGCGCTTCGAATACAACGGCGACGACGTCGCCGCGATGCGGAGCAAGTGGCGGAACAACCACCAGACGGGAAGCGTCGAGTACGGCGACGTCACCTTCATGCTGCCCGAACGGGAGGGTGTTCCCAGCGCTCTTCAGGGGACCGCCGACGTCGAGCGGACGCAGGTCAGCTTGACGTTGCGATCCGAACAGGACTACACGAAGGTGCAGGACCTCTTCGAGCGGATGCCGGAGGAGGCATCAAGCCTGAAGATCGAGATCAGCTTCCAGAAGTGACGTCCGAATCCTGTTCGTGAATTAGAGGTGGTTTTCCGAAGTGATTTTACCATCACTGTGCCGGACAGGCTAGTCGTCGGTGTTCTGGTAGAGTCGGAGGCCAGCCACGACACAGCCGACTAGCGTAATACCCTCCCAGATTAGAAGGTCAACAACCCCAATCGTCACGAGCCGGCGTAGCGAGTTGACCCCCCAAAGTGCGGTCGTTCTGCGAAGCGCGACGGATCCGACGGCTTGCAAAGCTTCGAGCGGTGCAACGCCGAGCAGAGCAGATCCACCAATGGTGAGAAACAGCAAGAGGAGCCACTGCTGACGACCAAATTGGAAGAAATTGCCTGCGGACTTGCTGAGGTACGTATTTGTGATGTATCGTCTCGTCCCGATGACCCCGACCATTCTCTATTAAATTATGACAATTGATGCTCAGATAAAACTCCTCCCGAGAGTGAGTGGAATTGAACCGTATCTTGCTGGATTCGGTCTCGTAGTGGTTTCCTTCGATGTCGGTCACTGCATCGTTCGACTATTTTGCCCAGTGTCAGTGATGCAGCGTGGAGAGCAGACTCGTTCAAGATTCACGCAAGAGCGAATGAACCGAGACTGTTCGTCACACCTTATTAAACGAGTCACTGGATCAAAACGCACGGTCAACTGCCAATAGACCCTTTGAGGAATCAACTGAGCGAAGAAGATCGACGAATCGAAAGAGATCATCGCTGATGTGGAAGAGCGCATTGGCATCCAACTGAGTGACGCCCGATGGGCACTGTCCGAGGCAGGCAGAAACCTCCAGTTCGATACGGTGTACGTTGAGCAGATGGTACAGGCGATGACCGAAGTAGCCGGGTACGCTATCGAGAGTGGACACGACGACCTCGCATCTGGCGCTACTCAGAAAGCGACTGAACTCGAAGAGATCGCGGTTGACAACGAATAAGCAGCTGCCGACACGCCTTCACGGTCCGTCTCTTTTGGTATCTCCTCATCGCTACCACCCCACCGAGCCGTTGAAGCAGAGAACGCACACTTATGAGGTTCCTGCGTTATCGCTTCTACATACTGAATAATGTCTGAGCAATCTGGATCTTCACAGGGTCGGCAGGAGCGGACGGAACTCCCCATCGAACGCGGGTTCCCCATCGAGCGCGTGAACGAGATTGCCGAGAAGGAGGGCCGGGCGAAGATGCACTACCGCCCGATCTACACGATGCACAAATGGTGGGCTCGACGCCTCGGCTGTGTCTTCCGTACTATCTCTCTTTACACGCTACTCGACGACCCCGAAAAGGTCTCAGTGTTTGAGCCCGGCCACGAGGGGAGCACGCTGGCGTCCTACGGCGACGACGCCGACGGCAAATCCGACCTCGACGTCGCCTCGCTGCTCGAACGCGTGGACATGACCGATCCGGAGAGCCTCTGGGAACTGTATCCGAAGGACGTTCGCGTCGAGGACAAGAAGATTCTCGATCCGTTCATGGGCGGCGGTACGTCGCTCGTCGAGGCGTCACGCTTCGGCGCTGAAGTCGTCGGCAACGACCTGAATCCCGTCGCGTGGTTCGTCACGAAGAAGGAACTCGAAGCCGGCCAGACCGACGTCGAAGAGCTTGAGGAAGCCTTCGAGCAGGTGAAAGCGGACGTCGCAGACGAGATTACACAGTACTACAAGACGCCCTGTCCGAACGGCGACCACGACGCGGACGTGATGTACAACTTCTGGGTGAACGAGCTAGATTGTACTTCTTGTGGCTCGACAGTCCCTCTATTTCAGGATTACAGGGTCGCAAAAGGACGGTATGAAAACAGTGACAAGTACAATGTCTTATGCCCTAGCTGTGAATCAGTAACTTTGGTTTCCGATTGGAAAGGGGAGTCAGCTTGCGATGCGTGTGGGCATGCCTTCGTACCATCAGAAGGAAATGTCGATAGTGGATATGTGTGTAAAGATTGTGGCCAGAAATATGGAATTCTGGATGGTGTCGAAGAACAGTCAGGATATGATCGGCGACTCTATGCAGTAGAGTACTATTGTCCTACATGCGATGAAGCAGGTTTAGAGAAATCGAAAGTAAAGGGGTACAAGGCCGCCTCAGAGAGTGATAGAGAGTTATATCAGGAGGCGTTAAGTGAATGGTCAGATTCGGATAAACTCCGAGAATTTGTACCTGACGAGGAGATCCCCGAGGGCATAAAAACAGACAGTACCCTGTTTGAAGGCAGCATTGGGGGCGGGCACAATATCTTGCGCCATGGCTTCACGAACTGGACAGATATGTTTAATGAACGCCAATTACTCTGCTTATCTAGTTTGCTGTCTGCGATTGATGGTATTGAGAATTTATCTGTCAAAGAATATCTGCTCTTGGCGTTTTCCGAATCCTTGAATTTCAACTGTATGTTAAATCCGTATCAGGAAGGACGAAATCATACTAACCACCTCTTCAAATCAAACTCATTCGATCCTCCTCACAAAATCTCTGAAGGGAACCTATGGGGGACTGAGTATGGAATTGGTACCTTTCAGGCAACCTTTAATGGTGTAATTAATGGGATTAAGTACGCCAATAATCCCACAGAGAGGTATATCCAAGCTGGTGAGACTGTAGAATCGCCACCATTTGATCAGCCTATTGGTTCAAATTCTGAGGTACATCAAGGAGATATGCGTGAGTTGAGTGGGAAAGAGGTATATGACGCGGTTATAACCGATCCACCATATTATGATAATGTTATATATTCAGAACTATCAGACTACTACTATGTATGGCAAAGAATCCTACTGAAGGACGAATATGATGCATTCGAACCCGAGAAGACTCCTCGTACCGAGAGTATCGTAGCTAATCCTGCAGTTGAAAAGGGGGCAAAGGAATTCGAAGACGAGCTACGGCAGTCCTTCAACACGATTTCAAAGTCTCTTAAACAGGATGGCGCACTGGTTTTCACTTACCACCACAGTAACATCGAATCCTGGGGCGAGCTACTGGGTGCTTTGTGTGACGTAGGATTTGAAGTCACCGCTACCTATCCAGTTTCGGCTGACACCCACAAATTCTTCGAAGGAGAGGCTGTTTCCTTTGATATTATTATTGTTGGAAGGCCAATAAACTCGCGAGATAGGACTTCTTGGAACTCCCTCCGCCGTGACATCTACCGCACGGCCCGTCACACCCGCACGCAACTCGAAGAGAACCGCGACCTCTCGCGCGGTGATATCGGCGTGATGGAGATGGGCGCGTGTTTCCGCGAGTACTCCAAACACCACGGGAAGGTGCAGCGCGACGGCGAGATCATGAGCGCGAAGGAGGTCGTCCAGGAGATCTACGGCATCATCCAGGAGGCCAGCGACATCGGCGTCGAAGACGTGTTCATCGATCTGCTCGACACGTCGAACGTCTCCTACGACGACGTCAACAAGCTCTGCCGCGGGACTAATGCTGCCCCAGACGACCTCAAAGAGACGCGCCTGTACAACCAGGACGACGGCTTCGAACTCGGCACGTGGGACAACGAGAAGCGTCGAGCGTACATCGAGGAGCACGTCAACGGCGACGGCGGCGACCACCTCTCGAACCTCGACAAGCTCCAGTTCCTCCGCTACCGCTACGAGAAGGGGCAGGCGGTCCAGAACTACGTCGAAAAGTGGGACGTCGATGACGACCTGCGCGAACTCGCCGGGCGGCTCGCCGACGTGACCGGCGACGACACGTACACGCGGGTGCTTGGAGATCGGGATATCACGAGCTACTGATTGGACGCCCGCTCGCGCTCGCTTCCGTTTCTCGATCACGGTCGGACGAACTGACTACGGTAATCGTGTCACGATCAGCAAACGGAACGCTCAAGAATCAATATGGAGTGCTTTCGAGTAATCCGTGCGTCCATTTCGCGCCGGCGACGCTACCTACGAGCGATCCATCGCAATCGATGCGAGCACCATCGGTGACATCACTATCACCGTCGCCGTGAGTGCGGATCGTTCCGATGAGCTGGCTATCTTGGACAACATCTACGCTGCGGCCGAAGGACACCCGTTCTTCCCGTTTCGAGACAAATCGCACGACCTGACGTACGAAGACAGCGTTGGGTTCTTCGAGGCAGTCGTTCAGGACAACAGTCAGTATCTGAAATCCACTGCTCATCTCGGCCGGGACGGATCTGACCCAGAACGTATTGAAGCAGTCCAATCTGCTGTTCTCGCCGAACAGATAGGGGTCGAAGATACGCTTGTAATTCTCGACGGGAACGAGGACAAAGCAGAGCGGTTTGGGCGTGCAATGATGGGAATCTCAGGTACGTGTCCACCGATGGCGACCTGTATCCAGTCGGAGCTGTACTATCCCGCATCCCTCCTCGCCGACCTCTGTGCGAGTCATCTTGCATACCAGATCGACCATCCCCGCCATTGTTCTGAGGTGACGCCGACTGCCCCCGTAACCAAAGAGGAGTTCAACCATCTCTGGGGGCCGGCATACAACGAGATCGTGAACTCCTCTACTCCAGTGTACACGGAGCCAATTGAACAACGAAGGGCCGAAACCGTTCCAACTCGAATGAACTGTTGGTTCGAGGGTGTGATGGGCGGCGGTGAACCAGTTCAGTTCGAATCCTCTGTCCGGCCGATTGTGCAGTATGCCCGAAGTGAAGGCTATGAAGAACTCGCTACCCGTCTCTCTGAGGTGTAGAAATCAGGTGCGTTTCCTGCGCCCACGTCCGTCTTCGACGCCTATTGGCTTGCGCCGCCAGGCTTGCGGGCCATGGTCACACAGGCTCCACGCAGCACCCCTGCGCTCAACTATAACTACTATACACCGGCATATAGAACTTTGGATGGCTAACTGAGGACAGTCTTGGAGCGAATACCACCCCGGGAACTTTCTACCTCCTCTGACCACACGACCATATGGAATCAGGAAAAAAATCGTTGGAAGAACTGACGACGGCAGGGGTGTTCCACGTTCCGGAGTACCAGCGGTACTACTCGTGGACCGAACCGGAGTGGGACGATCTCTGGACCGACCTATTCACGCTTCCACCGGACAAACAGCACTACTTCGGGACGATCATCATCCAGAAGACCGACGAAACGGAAAGTGGCGGGAGTACCGGTGGGTACGGCTCTTCGAAAAAGAAACCGATCAATCTACTCATCGACGGCCAACAGCGCCTTACCTCGCTCGCGCTGCTGGTTCGTTCGATGACGGAGTGTCTGGAGAAAATCGCACCGGAGACGGATCACGAGAGTGAGATCTTTGACGACATCGAAGAGATGCGCGAGGCCCTTCTCGTTGAGGACAATATCTACCAGCTTCAGTTACTTGACGAGGAGGACAACAAGTACCTCGAATGGTTGCTTACGGGCCACGATGTCCGCGATCCGGAGAGGCCGTCCCAGCGGAAGATGATCGAGGCGAAGGAGTATTTCGACGAGCAACTCGATGACCTCACTGCACGTCCCGATGTCGATCCGGTAGAGGTTGCGACCGAGCTCAAACAGCTCTGGGAGACTATTCTCGAACTCGAACTAATGGTGTACGTCGTTGACGCAGCCAATCCAGAGAAGGCGACACTCATCTTCGACAGTGTCAACGACCGCGGTCGGTCGCTCTCGACGTTCGACAAGACCAAGTCGTTCCTGATGCGGATGGCGTACCTCGCTGCGGACGACGAAAGCGAGGCACAGGCGACCATTCATCGCATCCGGCAATTGTTCGGAGAGATGTACAACGATCACCAGACAATGCTGGAGTCACCGTACGTCACTGACATCAGTGATGATGACGTCCAGCGGTACCACTTTATCTCGTACTTTGACTGGTCGAACTCGGACGAGTACAGCGATCCGGCTTTCCTTGATGAGCTGAAAGAACACGTACGCACACTTCGACGGGAGAATCCCGAAGCGTGCTTAGAGTACATCCGGGATTACACCAATAGCCTGGAGCGCGGATTCAATGCGTTATCAAAGGTTCTTGACCGCACCGGAGATGATGAAATATCGAATCTTGTTCATCGCATCCACCGACTCCGGCACGCGACGAAGTTCTATCCGTTCCTACTCAAGGCGTGGCCGACTCTCGATAACGGCGGGAAGCGAGAGCTACTGAACGCGATTGAAACGTACATTTTCCGCGTGTACTCGATGGGGAACCACCGCAGCCACACGGGCGAGTCGAGCCTCTACGTTCGAACCCGCGATATCAGCAAAGACAGTCCCGCGGACGTTTGGGTGAGCAAAGTCGTCTCCCTGATGAATCGATACGAAGACGACTCGCAGTTCCGCCGATCCCTATCTGCTCGTGACCTCTACTCGAAGGCCAGTTCACAGGATCTCCGCTACCTCTTCTACTTCTACAACGAACATCGGGCAGGCAAGGAGGGTGAGCGGGGAGGACCAACGCTCGTGGAAGCGATGAGCAACGAATACACGGTCGAACACATCTGGCCTCAGAGTCCCGAGGACATCCCTCTCAATGACGCTGGAGAACATCCCAGCCCGGAGGCACGGTACGAAGCGAACGTTCACAGACTCGGGAACCTAACACTTGCAAGTAGATCATGGAACTCGAAATGGGGAAATGCTGAGTTCGAGACGAAGTGTGACAAAGGGTACGTAGAGTCAAAACTCTGGGTTCAGTGGGATATCCAGAACGAGTACGACGAGTGGTCCGTTGAAAATATTGAGGATCGCGAGGACACATTAATCGAGTTCGTCTTTGATAAGTGGGCAACACCGGAGACACGGCTCGGCGACGTTGATGAACCTGAAGACGCGATTGACAGACTAACAGAGGAAGAACAGTTCGTACTTCGAGCACTACGTCAGAACACCGGCGGCGCGGTTCGTCGTGTAATCCACGGTGACGTAAGTGAACTCCCCGAATCACCGTTCGACGAACCGAATGCGAACGGAAGGGAGCGAAGCGAGGTCGGTTCGATCCTGAGTCGTCTCCAGAATGTCGGTCTGGCTGAGCAGAACAAACATACGTGGTATCCGACCGACGAGGCGCTTGCAGTCGAACCGATCGCCTGATTCTAACGCACCCCTTTTTGACCCTGCACAATTATTGTAAAGGTAATGGCAGGACCCGGACGGATACCCGGACAGTACAATCTCGTTATCGAGGAGGCCTACGAGACCTTTGAACATCAGATCCCCGTGAAGGAGTTCCTCCAGCGGCTCAAGGAAGATGATGTTCCCGAGAAAGTGAGTGTTGTCGGACTCGCGGATGCCCTGAGTGACGACGACCTGGCGAACGAGATCGCCCGTGAGATGGATCAACGTGCGAACGATCTGGAGTATCAAAGTCCCACAATACAGTTCGTCGTCGAAGGGTCGTTCCACCGAAGCGGGAAAACCTACGACCTCCGATACGACGACGAACTCTATTCTCTCCAGCAGGTCTTCGGTCCACAACTCGAACGGAAAGAAGACGGGGAGTGGCTCGTCGCGCCGTTTTAATCGTCACCAGCAGTGATCACTCTGTCTGTAGTCTGGTCGTAATTGGAAAAGAGGCGCAGAATTGACTGCATTCTATTCAGTATGGTCTTTGAGAGTTCTACTCCGGGTAGTCCCTTTCAAGGCCTGGAGTACTCGTTCTTCGACGGTGTCGCAGGCGTCGGTGTCAACAACAGAGTATCCGTCCTCCCCACTCCTGATCTTCTCTATGAACGCTCTTCTGAATGCAGCTTTCACGGAAGGGTATTCGATGATAGGATCGTAGTGTCTGTCGAAGACATCGTAAAGCGACAACAAGGATTTGAGAGGGAGGAACGCGACCGGAATATCTCCCTTCTCCACATCCTCACTCTGCTCAAACCACTCCTGTACACGAGAGGCTACATAGGGGAATTGGCCTTCGCGGAAGTTATTCGAGACGAAGAGATGGGCGTCCAGTTTTTCATCATCTGAGAGCGAAATTGAGAGAGCACCACCGAGGTTTTCCGTAACCATGTACCAAGCAGCTTTGTTCTTCTCCCCTGCATCGAGATCGTACCCCTTCTTTGTGTACGTGAGTTTTGGGTCGTAACTTGCAATGAAGTACCCCTCGTCTTCAGGAATAACGAGGCAGCCATCGGTTTCTGTTTCGCCTTCTCGACCCCACCGCTCGGTGAAGAGGAACATAAACTTCAGGAGATAGAACACGTCCCGTTCAAATTCGTTGTAATCGTAGTCTTCTTTCAGTTCCTTTCGCTCCTCTTGTGAGAGATCGTCAAACTCGCCTGCTGCACCGCGCTGATGTAGGTCCTGAAGGCGTTCGAACGCTTCATCGGCCCGACCAATGATCCGATTTCTGAACTGGGATCTGCTGTTACGAATCGCTGAGACAAGAAGGTCTTCTGGAGAATCGGTCATCAGCAGGTCGTGTAGGTCAATAGTCCCGAAGTGCTCTCGCCCGTTGAGATACGCTTTCCCGTAAACCACGAGAACCGAATTTAGCAGGTATTGATTAATGCGTCGAGGAAGGCGACCATTTCCGAGACAATAGTTGATGTACTCATATCGGTGTGTGTTGGCTTCTTTTCCTGCACTCGCCACTTCTTGGAATGTGGATCTGATGTAGTCGTTATGTTTCGTCTCATACGCATCAATTGAGACGTTTAAGAAGTTGATGCCATTATCTGAAAGCGTATCACTGGTCTCTTTCAGTGACTCAAATGCTGCTTCATGGATCGCTTCATCGTCAACGCTGACCTCTCGTCGGATCTCATCCCTGAAGCTATCTCCTTCACATTTTTCGCATTCGTCCGGTTTTTCTTCCTCATATACCTCGTGACAGCGGTAGCACTCAAATGTGTCAATTTCGGTTACTTCGATGAATCTGTTCAGAAGGGACTGTTCTTCCTCTGGCAAATCCTCGAAATATCGGTTATACGTATCAACTGCCCCAGTGAGAATTTGGTGGAAGATGTATGAGTCCCGTAACTGGACATCATACGGGTAGATGTTGTCAAACGAGATACCTAGCTTGTCCTCGATCAATAATTGAATTGCTTCCTTTTCTGACTCGGGAAGGTACCGATCCTGAATCTCAAAGTAAAATCCTGTTTCCTCACGCTTTACTTTCAGTTCGACCTTCTTCCCTGTCTTGTTGTGGTTGAATCCGAGATGGGACAGTTCGGATAGGCTCTGTAGATCGACTAGTTCCTGAAAGACGGCTTCCGAGTTGAGATCGTTGCGAACTCCCGTAGGGTTGCTGAGAGAGAGGGACGATCCATCGGGGAGATAGGTTCGTTGGAACTCTACCTCGGTGAGTGTGAGCGCTTCAATCTCATCGTTGAAGATCGACGCAAGTCCATCGATGACGTGCTGAGTCGTTTGTGATCGCTCTATTCTATCAACCCCCTCACTATCCGTGAAGGTTTTTGAGAATTTCTTGATTCGACTCTTTGCTCCTCGTACCTCTATCTCACCACCATCGTCTTTCCGAACGAATAGTGGGTGGGCGCGCTCAAACAACCGACTTCGGACACGGTCGTCTTCCCGAGTGGTCACACGAACTTCTTTACTCGGCCACACCAGTGTAAGACCGTCAACCAACTTCTCGACGAAGAGGCCCTCATCTTCGAGCCGTCGAAGTTCGTCCTCGAAATTAGTTTCCACCCGGAAACCACTGCCACCGCTGCTCTTTTGCGCCCATTTTTCTTCTGCCCAGATGGTGAGTAGAATCTGTTGTGCGCGATCTGGTGATTGGTCCTTTAATTCTACGAGTAAGTCGTCGATTGATTCAAATCGGGAGTCAATACGTTTCGCTCGCCCAACGTAGAAGTCCGATACAAGATTCTCAAGCGTCCGTTCTGAATCTGGGATATTATCATATTTTTTTCCGAGTAGCAGACCCCAGAACCCGTCATCGTTCGAAAGCGGGTCATTTGATGTCATCTTGTTATTCATTTAACTATCTGATTAGTGTGAAACCAGGTATAAAGAGACTGTCGAACGAACTAACATTCAGAGCAGTTTCAGCGGTCCTTCTTTCTCCACTTCACCGGATCCGTTCTGGAGGAAGTAGAGGTCTATCCACTCCTGTCCGTGCTTGCGGTAGAACACCGGTACGCACGTCGTCGTATGCTCGTATCGCTGTTCACAGCGCGTCTCGATCTGTTCTCGCGTCCAGTCGCCGTCTTGCTCTAAGTCGTACCGGTTGCGGACCTCCCACGAGTGCTCGTCGGCGGCAGCCTTGAGAACGCGTAGCGAGAAGTCCCGAGCATCCTTGAACGTGAACGGACCGCTCATCGACTTCGCGTCGCTCAGATCCGTTTCCTCGATACCGTCGAGGCACAGTCGGTTCTCCGCGACGGCGCGGAAGGCTTCGAGTTCGGGT
>Ga0306889_100351_pt1 | contig 18391 bp, 24 predicted proteins | sample AntDeeMetagen190_FD_190436 | JGI IMG/M metagenome (GOLD analysis project Ga0306889, IMG submission 190436) | Saline lake microbial communities from Deep lake, Antarctica - Metagenome #190 (v2) (version 2) | ecosystem: Environmental > Aquatic > Non-marine Saline and Alkaline > Saline | place... | reverse complement strand
GGACAGTAGAAACCCAGAACGGGATTGAAACAAATTACGCGTCGAGTGCCTGCTGCTGGGGATCAGCCGTCGCAGGACAGTAGAAACCCAGAACGGGATTGAAACACGACGCCGACGCCCGCGCCGAGAATCTCGACGCACTGTCGCAGGACAGTAGAAACCCAGAACGGGATTGAAACTTTGCGATTCGCCTGGTCCGCAAGTTCGTCAAGTGCGTCGCAGGACAGTAGAAACCCAGAACGGGATTGAAACAAACCCAGAGTGAATGCCGTGATGCCGCGCTGACGGTCGCAGGACAGTAGAAACCCAGAACGGGATTGAAACATCCCTGCGGGCCGATGGGATGCGATTGAGTCGACTGGTCGCAGGACAGTAGAAACCCAGAACGGGATTGAAACTCGACGGTCCGCGTGGTGAGCGCCGTTGCGTTCGTCGAGTCGTCGCAGGACAGTAGAAACCCAGAACGGGATTGAAACGATACCGCACGCATAGCGGGCCGAAAGGCCCGCCGGTCGCAGGACAGTAGAAACCCAGAACGGGATTGAAACTTGCCTGGTCGTCGTCGGTTGATGTCATGTCGTCTATCATCAGGACGCAGCGTTGAGTGTACTCAAGGACCGTCAAGAGGTGATCGAGTTCCTCGTCACGAGCCATGATCACCTCGCGCACAGGTTGGACCACCGGTTGGAGGACCGCACCCATCCGTAATCATACATGAGTGTTAAGTCAGAGATCATATCGACGATTGGCAATATTTCGAAATCGCCGCTGATAACCTACACGATCTGGTAAATGGTCTTGCCAGCAGTGACAAACAAACAGCCTAAGAGTACAATCACTCCCAGAAAAATAAATCCACCACCGCCAAACAAGTCGCCGCTAAGGAGGCCTGCTGTAATCATACTAATACTGCCGATGACTGTGATTACAAGCCCCAAATCGCCACTTGTGTTCAAGCCGGATTCCGCAAAATGTTTTTTGTAGAATCGAAACATGCCGACAACCAAACCGAAAATCACTACGAGAAAAGAAAGCAGACCGAAAGTGTATTTGACCACTGTCGCTGCAAGCGGGCCGGAGAGAACAGAGTCGGAAGCGGCTGAGAGGAATCCCATCCCTCCAAGAGCGAGCGCGATCGGAGTGATAATCACAACTGACTTTGACCATTCGCCGTCGCCTTGCAATGCCGCATTCAGATACGGATAGAGAGCCGGTTTGAAAACATATCTGCCAGCGAATGATACAATACCGACTGCCCCGAATAAGAGCAAGAACAGACTCAGCCCATCATTTACCAAGAGCCCACTCACAAGGAAACCAGCCATAGCAGTGGCGATCACACCCTCTGTCATTTGTTCGGTAATATTTGGACTTTCGCCATTACTCCGATTCTTGAAACTACGGGCAACTTCAAGCATCACTCCAAGAAGGAACACAGCCACCGAAATAAACGCGAGGAATACACCAGTGGCAAATGTGTCTTGGGAATTGAAAAAACTATCCACTGATACACTTCCAGACTCATTCGCACCCTCACCGTCTTCGCTGCTCGAGTCGAACACCACAATTTCACCGGCAGACTTGCCGTTTACTGTTATTTCGTAGGTGCCTGGATCGCTAACTGCCGCTTTGATAACCGTCTGGCTTCGAACGGTACCGACACTAACTGTCTTGGTTTTGACCACCTCACCACCAGCCGAGATTGTCACCTCCTTCTCTGCCGGCTCGTCACCGGGGTTCCATACGTCAACCCAGACATCGGCCGACTCGCCCGCTTCAATAGAACTGGTTCTGAGTTCCGTGCTTTTGACGTATGGTCCCTCAGTAGGCGGTTCGGATTCTCCTCCGCTATCGTTGTTGCCATCTCCGCCCTCGCCACCGCTTTGCTGATTCTCGGTCCCACTCTGTGTTCCCCATTCCGACTCACTCAGATCGAGTTGCGCTTTGATCCGTTGCTCGAGTTGGTTGGCATCCGTCTGAAAGCCACTCGCGATATTCGCATCACCGACACGCCCCATATCGAAGACACGCAGTGCATAGCTACCCTCGAGCGAACTGTCGATCTCGCTCGTGCTCACGACCTCGCCGGTGATCCTGTACCGGCCGGTCTTGACTTCCGTAGGGCTGTTCTGGATTTTATTCGATATTCCTGCGTAGGCGATCGGCACCTCGCCGGGACTTGTCCCGTCGACTAGGACACCAGAGTGGACCACAATGTCGTGTGTAACTGGGACACATACTGGCGGTGACATTGGAACAGAGACAGTCTTATCACCACACGAGGCAACCTCGGTAAGATACTCTTGGGTGGACGTTGATGAGCCAACAATGTCGGAGGAAACTGTCACTGTCTCCCCTTCGTAGCTCCCGCTTCGAATCTCGGCCGGCGAATCGAGTATCTGACTATCGTAGTTTACGTCAACAATGATTAGCTGTCTGCCAGTCTGGATAGAGTCACCATCGCCGAACTGTCTATAAACCGGGACAACTGCTGCATCGACTGTTGCCTCGCCCTCGCCCCAAAATTGCTGACTAAATGATTGTCCAGTAATGCCGTATTCAGGAAATTGCGGCACGGAACTGCTACTTCGTTCTACCGAACTATTCGAATCAGTTAGCGAAATCGTACTCGCGAGTTCGCCCGGTGACTGTTGAAAGAGATCACTCGAGAGGTTACCGGGCTCGGTTAGGTACGCAGCCGTTTGCTGACTTGAAACACCCGACGTAGGTTTGGCAGCGATTGAGCCCATTGCTGCTCCGGCGTCAAACCGGACGAGTTCGTGATCATACTGCTGTGGATTATTCCGCAACTCGTCGAACGAGATCCGGTCGCCTTCTGTTTCAACTTCAAAATTATCTGCAATGATAATCTCCCCAGACGTTTCACCAGTTGAAAATGACCGTCCTTCGACGGTTGCCTCCCCTGCAGGGATTGGCTCAGAGCTAAAGACGATATGCCGGTCGCCGTTTGCGCTGGCAAGTACAGTGACCTCGCTTGGCGGATTGATACCAAAACTTTCGAGCGTACTTTCGTACGTTTCGAGGTTCTCAATTTCACTCTCGGCAATTGGCCCCATCGAAATACCGGTTGTCGTCTCTTGGTACTGTACTGTTGTTGTAGTGGTTGCGCCACCGAGGCCAGTGGCCAGTACTGAAACAAGAACGAACGTCGCGAGTATAATCGCAATACATCGTCGCATTGGTTGGACTTGTCATATCAGCGGCATCGGATAAACATATGGGGTTTTGTTGACATAGAAGTTAGTTGTACTGTTCTTAGACATTATTTTCGGACGTGTGGTGTGGGGGCGCTCCCCGTTATCGATCTTTTTTGAAAGCAACTATCGGACTGTGAACGGCCCCCAACGATAGACCACTCGCCTCTTTTACAGGCGGATCTCCGACAAAGGTGCTCAAAGCAGGCGATTTCCCCGTCTCTAAGCGGGAGTCAGCATGAACGACATCAAGCGCGGATATACGGATACGGGTTATCTGGTTGTCTTCGTTCGAGAAGTTCGTCTAACGTCTCGACAAGCGAATCAACTCCTTGGTCGGCATACCGGTCCCGCATCGACTCAGCTACCTCGCGCCATGAGATACCGTGAATCTGGTACCACTCAGCCGGCTGTAGCAGATCAGCGAACATGTGGCCAAAATCCTCGTAATGATGGTCGCAGAGCGGGGCGAGATTTTTCAGTTCTCGAGTTCCGCCGTATCTTGGCGGCACTACTCGTTTCACATACTCGGCGTCGTCACTACACACGATACACTGCCCATCGTGTTCTTCAAGTGCGTCTTCTCGCTGATTTTGTGTGACGTTTTTAATATCGTCTTTCGGTGTAGGTTCGTACCCTCGAGCTCGAATGTGTTGTTCTCGGTCGATTGAGGGATATTCATCACATGCCGGGCACTTCTTTCGACCACCGTCACGCCACGATTTGCAATTCGGCCAAGATGCCTTCGCTTCATCCCCTTCGTCGAGTACATCGGGTGTCAACGTTGCACCGCACTCGCAGGTATATGGTTCTGGGTGGATTCGCGTCAGACCATGTGATTCTGCGTTTAGAAGGACGAACACCAGATGGTTTGACCGATTATGATGCCGCTTTCCAGGTTCCGTCAGCGCTGCAATATACATACTCACGCTGTTTCGAGAGCAGTTATAAACCTGTAGATTTTCTATGATGTGGCCGTGGTCGACTCAGTGTTCCAATGCTTCTCTGAGATCACTTCCAGGAGAGCCAAAGATATCATCGAACTCTTCAGGCTGCTCCGCTGCAAAGGTCTGCAACTCCTCTCTCGATGTGATTCCGTATTCGAGCGCGAGGTAATCCTTGGTCGCCGCACCGATTCGAGGGAACTCTGCGAGATCGTCTTCGTACTCCAGTTGATGCGCTTCCAACCACTCGTGAGACTGCTCAAGGGCTTCATCAGGAGTTAGCGACTCATCAGGACCCGCTTCGACTGAGTGTCCTTTCCGATACCAAGCATTCCGCTCTGCTTCTGGCGCGTTGCACGCAATCGTAGTACTGCCGTCCGGCGCTGGACTGATCGTGAGGTTGAACCGTCCGGTCGAAACCCACCGAATCCGGTTCGATGAAGTCTCCATGAGTTCCCACCCAGTGAACGAGTCCTTTGGATTCAGTTCCTGTAGCGGGCCTGTATCACCGAATGCACTTCCTGACGAAAACCCATCAAGATAGTTCGTCGCTATACTGGAGACGATATCACGGTCAACACCGGTATCTCGAGAAATATCGATAGGATCTGCTGTTCCCAGAAAGTCGTCGACCGCTGTGTAACCTTCGTCAGCGAACGCTACGAGCCGGACACGATTCATGAGATCCTCGTGATGAAGCTGGTCGTCAATCCCTGTTTCCTTAAGATGGTGTAGGTACTCCTGGGCTACAGAGTCCTTGAAACGGACGTTTCCAGCTTCTATTTCATTCACTTTGAGCGCGTCAATGAGTGCAGAGAGGGAGTATGAGGTTTTGAAAAGTGGATTCCACACCTCCTCGTCTTCGTCAAATACCTCCAAATCGGTTTCTGGCTCGAAGTAAATCGGTCGATGGGTGTTGGCGAATTCAAGAGGTGAGACTGACACCATTCTTACTTCTGACTGACTGACTCCCGGATTAAATAGATACACATCTCAAACGAGAATCATAATAAGGGTATTATTCTATAGGAGGAGTGTTAATTTGAGACAAATAATATGCCATTCTTGGCTCTCCACGGTGATAGCGAGGTTATTCCGAATCAGGTGCAGAAGGAAGATTCGCTCGAGTGCCCGAATTGCGGCGATAGATTGAAAATTCGAGACTCTCATCGCCGTAAAGGCTCGTTCGTAGCTCGACACTTCTACCATGATGCTGAAAAGGAGACAGACTGTGGCGGTGAATCTCCGCCTCATTCGCGGATGAAGTCGATCGCTTATTCCAAGCTCATGACCAAGTTTCCTGACGCTGCGATCGGGCTCGAGCAACAGCTTGGTAATCGGCGTGCTGATGTTCTCGTCGAGTTTCCAAAGCCGCGGTTCCCAGAAGGACGTGGCATCGGTGTTGAGGTGCAACACAAACATGAAGACAAGGACGTCGACAATGTTACCTCGGAGTATCTCGCCGAGGAGTACAGCGTTCTCTGGCTGGATCAGGAGGACTTCTCCGGATTCAACGTTGATCTCTCTGGCATCCTTCCAACGTGGCCTCACGCGGTGCAACACGACTTCAGCGACGGATATCATGGCGTCATACACTGGCTGCGACAACCAAAACCAGCAAATCCCTCACTAGACGTTGTCTTTCCCGCAGAGTATCTTGCCGAACACAGCGAAAGTCTCCGTCGTGCATGGGAGTACGGAAGGTTCGATCAGGGAGGCAAGTCGGGTTGGAATGATCTCGGGTTCTGGTGGTTGAGTGAATCGTATGACCAATATCAGAAATGGTTCAAGCTAACCGAGACGCTCGACGGGCAGACGATGCTTCAGCTCGGGAAACAGGATCACGGCACTGAGTGCGTTCTCGCTCCGGTTCGAACCGAACACTCTCGAAATCGTGACAAGGTCCACAGCTTGGCCTACAAGGTGGACTCAGCCGACACATCTGCCGACGAGTGGACAGATATCGGAAAAGCATGGCTCGAGACCGGATTACAGAGCACTTCAGTTATCTTCAAGCTCGTTGTAACTCCGAGCGGGGACCTCGCTCTTTCGTTGGGCAAGTACAAGGAGAATAGCGACGATGACGAGTTCATTACCGTCTCAACCGAGTACAACCGCAACCTCAAAGAGAACCTCCACGAGCTCGCCAACCTTCTGGGTTAAACTTACTTGTCCCGTGGGTGTTGAGTACTAGAAGCTCAATGGTCGAGATTCCCGATTCCCTTTGCTCTCTGTTCAGCGCCCCAATTGAAGAGCGAAATGGAACATACGTTGTTGAAGTCCCCTCGAGTGAGGTCAATCGCGAGGCGTTGTCAGCTGACGAAACGTATCGCGTAGCGGTTCTTGAGTCACCTGCCTCAACAGAGTCATCGATGCAACAGGGGACACAGCAACCTCCTTCTCAGAAAACAGAGAGCCGTGCCCCATCGGGACCTCCTGTCGAGGAAGGCGAAATACGCGATGTCACAATCGAGACTGTCGGCGATCAGGGCGACGGCATTGCAAAAGTCGAACGTGGCTACGTCGTGATCGTCTCTGGGGCCCAACCTGGTGACGAGCCTACCATCGAAATCGAGCAGGTTCAGAAGAACGTCGCATTTGCGAGTATTGTCGACAGCGACCCGCGAGCACTGTGAAAGTCCAGCCAGATAGCCGAGGACTTGATCTGTTCTCCTAATCTGCTTACACCGGTGATCTTTGTGCGCCAGTAGGACTGAGGCGCATACTCGTGTGCCTCGAGGCCACGAATGAGTATAGACCGACCACTCCAGAGCGACTCGCATCGAGATCGACTGACAGACGAATACACAACCGACCGCGATCGCAGCTATCCAGGAGACGTTGCCCGACTGAACGGACACGAACTCGTCGCGATCGATGAATGGCTGCCAGGTGCGGAGCCAACACCGTACGAACTCAATCTCACAGAGGGCTACGAATATCGGACACGCTACTGGCGTTGCAGGAAGTGTGGCCAAGAACGCAACCATCGCGACGAGTTCACCACCTCCTGCGACAATCCCCAGCCACCGAACGCACTCGAGGCAGGTGGCTACTCGATCGACGACCCACGAACTCGCCGTGCACTGAACGAAAAGATAGACGTCCGCTTTGCGACACTGGGCCCACTCTACGAAGTCGAGAGTGAGAGCGGTAACACCTACAAGGTCGATATCGGGGCAGCGACGTGTACCTGTCCTGATTTCGAGCAGCGCCAGCCAGATGATGGCTGCAAGCATCTGCGGCGTGTCGACCTCGAGATCCGGACGAGACTTGTCCCTGCGCCAGATGGGACGTTCAGCCGCTGACTGTGGGGTGGTCTCGTCACTCGAGACGGTTTGTATCCCCCGAAAGGGGTGCGGGGGCTCGAAGGGAGTCCACTGCAGCAAGCCATGAGACAAAGAGAGACAGCAATCACGTCGAGAGGCATTGAAACGACTCAGCTCCTGAACCGAGGGATCGCCAGATGATTGACCGCGACGAGTGTCGGATGCCGACGTGTTCGGAACCTGCTCGCGATCGTACAGGATATTCTGGTCGGTTCTGTTCGGACAGCTGTGAGGTCAGCTACGAACACCTCCAAGCGGACGCTCGAGACGCCGCATACGCTGATCAGGAGGAAGGTCGGTGATGTTCGATCAGCGCGACCATCGAGGCAAGTGGTTCACACTCGGTCATGAGGACAGTGTCGACGATGCAGCCCTCGAACGTTGTCGGCGAGCAGAGGCACTCGAACGACACGCCCAGCACGAACTCTGTGAACTTGAACGTGCAAAAGCAGTTGCCGGTCCAGCTGGGAAACGCCCCGATGTTGAGGTGTTCGAGCAATGACACCGAACGAACGAGATCAAGATCCACACGAGACCCCAGGATTCGATAGAGTACCCGGTATCGATGACCCAGTTCCTGACGCAGAATATGAGAATCAAAGATACCGTCCAGAACAAGAGATCACAGATGCTGGCCGAGGTCCCGTCGACGAGTTCCTCGAGTACCTCGTCACGGTTGGCTTCGCTGACGAACGACACGAGCTCCGCTAACCAACAGACTCGATTTTTGAACGCCCCTGAGGGGTGCGGCACGTTCTGAACAGACGCAGTCGCCGTGAACTCGATTTGGTGAACACAATGGCTACGACCAGTGACTCATCGGTCTCCTTCGAGGAGACCGACACGCGATCAGACGAAATGAACAGCACTATCGAACAGTGGATCGACGACCTCGTCGCCGGCGTCGACGACGCGCAGGCTAGCGAGGAGTTCCAGGAGTGGCTTGACGTCCAGAGTCGCTTCCACGACTACTCCTACCGGAACACGCTCCTCATCAAGCGGCAGTGTCCCGAGGCGACGCGGGTGGCGGGCTACCGGACGTGGCAAGAGGAGTTCGACCGGCACGTCAAGGAGGGCGAGTCAGCCATCTGGATCTGGGCGCCAATCATCACCAAGCAGTGCCCGGAGTGCGAGAATTCGCCGAGCTACCACGAGGACAGTGACTGTGACTACGACGAGACGCCGCCCGAGGAGTGGTCCGAGGGTCTAGTGGGGTTCAAGCCTGCGCCAGTGTTCGACGTCTCCCAGACCGAAGGCGAGCCGCCTCCCGACCTGGATACGGAAGCGACCGAGAACGCCGGCGACCTCGTCGAACAGTTGACTGCTGCCGGCGATGAGCTCGGCGTGACGGTGCAAATCGTTCCAGCCGAGGAGTGGACCCACGGCGAGGCGAAGGGAATTTGCGAGCAGCTGAGCCTCGTCGACGTCCAGCCGCTCGTCGAAGTGCGTGATCGGGAGAACGAGGCTGACCTTGCGCGGACGCTGATTCACGAGTACGCGCACGCCCTGCACCACTTCGACGTTGACGACGACACCGAGCGGGCGAAACGCGAAGTCGAGGCCGAGGCGGTCGCCTACGTCGTCGGGCGGTACTGTGGGTTGGACACCAGCGGGTCAGCGTTCTACCTCGCTGCGTGGGAGTCGGAAGATCCCGAGGTCGTTCGCGAGCGCCTCGGACGGATTAGTCGGACAGCAGAGGAACTCATCGACGTTCTCGAGAGCGAATCCTCGTCCTACCTTAGTTAACCAACAGAGTGATGGATTCTTTCCGCTTTGTTGGTTAAGTCTTTCTGCGCCCGCCGAGGAGCGGAGGCGCGTTCTGACCTCCGTCAAATAATGACTGAACCCTATCTCACGACGGTCCGCGAGGAAGCCGAGCACGTTGCCGAGCAGCACGACCAAGTCGCTCGTACGACAGACAACCAGGCCCACGAGTACCTCCGATACGCCGTTCTTCGGGTGCTCGAAGGCGAGGCGGACCACCTTCCAGCGGACTGGACGCCGGTCGACGGCGTGACCGTCGGCTACGGGAGCGATGAGGCGATGTGCGACAGCTGGGGCTCCAGCGAAGACTGGTGGGAGATCGTCCCGCCGCAAGAAGCGTGTACCCGCTTCCAAGTGGTCTTCCCGAACGACCAGCAGACCGTACCACGCGTCATCGTCGACGTGATGGCTTCACTCGGTGCCTGTCGGTTCCGGACTGGCAGCGCGGCTGCACGAGGCTCCTACGACAATCGCGAGCGTTGCGAGTCCACTACTGTGCCATCCGGCCGAGGAGATGCTCCACGAGCGGCTCGCTGACCCTGAGGAAGCCGTCGCCCCGGACGGTGGCCGAACCGACGACGTCCGCGACCGGCTAGTCGTCGACGATGACCCACACCCACAGGACGACCTCGAGTCATCGGGATAGCCGATACGCTGTCAGTATACCCCAAGTGTCGAGTGAAATCCAAACCACCGACCACCCCTGGTGTCGAGTGAATTTAGTTGGGACTCGTCACCCCGGCTGTCGAATGAAATCGAGTGTTTATGCGATGTAAGGACAGTAGGTTGCACGTCTACGAACGAGAGCACCCCGAGTGTCGAGTGAAATCGAAGCACTTGACAAATCACAGGAAGGGGCCGGGTGTCGAATGAATCCCCTCCCACCCCGGGTGTCGAGTGAAATCTTAGCCCTCAATTCTTCTCGAGTTCTGAAAATCGACTGTCGTTATGGATCACAGCCTGAACAACGGCCGGATCCTCTAGGAGATAGTAATAGTTCGTCACGCCACTACTGTAGCCACGCCCGACTCGTTCTACTTGCCCAAGGATATCGAGGAATACCTGTTCATCTAGTTTATCACTCATCCGACGCTGAGAAAGTGTTTCTATCCCGAGAGCGCTATCCGAGGTGATATTCTGATACATTTCGTAGATTTCTCGAGTCGCGAATTCTTCTCGCTCACTGTGTTGTTCCGCAAGCACAGAGAGTGCATAGACAGACGCTTTGATCTGCGTCGGCTGCCCCTCCAGAAGTTGCGAAAAGCGGTCGATATTCGCTTTCTCTCGAGCGTTCCGGACATGGTCCTCAGTCACCTTGTCGGCACCCTCATCCTTCGCGAGCTCACCAGCATTCCGAAGAATATCTAGTGCCTTCCGTGCATCCCCGTGCTCTTGGGCAGCGAACGCAGCACTTAGCGGGATAACGTCATCCGAGATGACACCGTCTTTGAAGGCGTCATCTCGGTTATACATAATCTCACGGAGTTGGTTTGCATCGTACGGAGGAAATATGAATTCCCGGTCCTGCAGGCTACTGAGAATCCGCTCGTCAAGCGATTCTTTGAACGAAATTTTGTTACTGATCGCAATGATTCCGACCTTACACGAGTCCAACTTCCCTGCTTCTCCAGCCCGAGAGAGTTGCATGAGAATCTCGTTGTTCTGGAGCTTGTCGATCTCGTCGAGGATGATGATTGCGACGTCGTAAAGTTGGTCAAGGATCGACCAAAACCGCTCGTAATAGACGTCAGTTGACAGCCCGGTGACTGGAATACTAATGCCGGTTTTCTCCGGTTCGTTCAATGCTCGAGCCAGATTGATCACGACGCGAGTCTCAGTTTTCGTCTGGGTACAGTCGATATACGCTCTCCCCATTTTCGTTCCGTTCTCGAGTGCATAGTTCTGCGCGCTTCGTGTGACATGTTTCGCAACAAGGGATTTGCCTGTACCCGTCTTTCCGTAGATCAGTGTGTTTCGAGGCGATTGTCCCTTTATTGCTGGATGAATACTCGAGGCGACGTTTTCTATTTCGCTGTCTCGACCGATAATACGCTCCTCAGTTGGGACCAGATCGATATCGAGAAGTTCCTTGCGATCGAATATCGGATCTTCCGACCCCCAGAAATCGTTCAGTGATCCATTCTTGGAATCTCCGTCGTCCATAAACATCAAAAATAGACCAGTTCATATAAAGACAGGTGGTCTCACCACACCACGAGTCGTGTGTAAACAGCTCTAATATTGCAGTATAGAGATTCTATTGCTCGTCTATTGAAGACGGGGGTACCCCAACTGTCGAGTGAAATTAAATTGAATAGGATCAGTCAACCGGAGAAGAATCGAGCCCAGACACCCCAGGTGTCGAATGAAATCTGCTAGCAGCTGAAGAAGTGTGAGAGAAGGCCCACACCCCAGGTGTCGAATGAAATCTGCTAGCAGCTGAAGAAGTGTGAGAGAAGGCCCACACCCCAGGTGTCGAATGAAATCTGCCAGCAGCTGAAGAAGTGTGAGAGAAGGCCCACACCCCAGGTGTCGAGTGTAAACTGCTGTATTCGTGTGGTAAAACCCATCTGTAGCCGACTCAGGAATCCTGCAAATAGAACTCAGAATAGTAGTGACGGTCAGATAATTGACGTCTCTCTGTTTCCTTCACCTATGAACCTACTACGGATACTGTTTGCATCTCTACTATATAAATCTTTGTTTGGTCTAGTTCTATTTCTATACAGTGAGCCTTCTTTCGACACGGCCTCTCTATTGCGATCCCTTTCTTTAGAACTCCTCTCCCTCAGTTTTGACTATCTACACTCGACACCTGGGGTGTGGGGGATCGAAGATCGGACCAATTACCGAACAGCGGATACTCCACTGACAAAGTATTCGACTTTCTATATCAAGAAATCGAGAACGCTGGTGGGAACGTGCTTATCATTTTAGACGAGATCGATAACATTCCACCGGATGCTCGAAATGATTTCCTCTACGAGTTACCTCGCGCTGAAGCGAACGAGAATACGCCGATCACAGACGCGAAAATCGGGTTAATCGGTATTTCAAACGATCTAAAATTCGTTGACGTGCTCGAGCCAAAAGTCAAGTCTACGCTCGGAGAACGGGAAATTAAGTTCGGGCCGTACAACGCGAATGAGCTTAACGATATTCTGGAGTATTATGCTGATATGGCGTTCAAAGATGGTGTCCTCGAAAAAGATGTGATCCCACTCGCAGCTGCATTCTCTGCACAAGAGCGCGGTGACGTTCGGCAAGGAAAACGGATCCTACAGAAAGCGGGTGAGCTTGCCCGTATGGACGGTAAAGAAGTCGTGACTTCTGAACACACGCATGAAGCGACAGAAACTGTTGAAACAGACGAGATCTTGGATTATTTTGAGCAGGATCTCACATCGCATCAAGCGATGACGTACTTAGCGACCGCACTCGCAGTCATTGAACCGAAGCAGGAAGCAACGACGAAACGGATTTACAAATTATATTCGTCTGTAGCGGAATCAGTCGTGTCCCGTGTAAAGAGTGAACGGAAAATCTACGAGTTCTTGGATCAGTTATCCATGCAGGGTTTAGTACGATCGGCTGAGCAGAACCTTGGACGTGAAGGTGGCCGGCGGTACGTGTACGATATTACAGACGACCCACGTGACATTATCGAGGCTGCCCGCAAGTCATCGTACAACAATGCTGTTCCGAGTAATGTAGATGAAATGCTATCCTATTATTTAGAAGAAGAAGCATCTGAATACGAAGCCCCCGATATATCTGATCAACATCAAGAGAATCTATGGAAATTCACGTAGACTATACAGACTTTCTTTCGACACAATAGAGAACAATTGCAAGATGGTGTCCTAATGTCCACGAAGAACACTTGCAGGGTGGTGTCCTGGTGAACCTTATTCACGTATAAACTTGTATTCTACAGATCAGGTAGACGGAATACCCTACAAAACTGTGTGATTTAAAATCGCCCTAAATGGGCACTTTAGCGCGTCTTAGCAAAGAAAACACTTGCAGGGTGGTGTCTATGTTATACTGTTACTATTGTTCGGTTATTGCTAAATGATCTAGCGATCCAGATTAGAGAACACTTGCAACATGGTGTCCCCACGAAATACGCTTTTGACTACGGGCATTTCCAAACAGACGCTCGAGATGCCGCAGCGGACGAGGCGGAGGACCGATACTGATGCTTGAACAGATCGATCACCGCGGCAAGCATTTCACGATGGGTGACGAGGGCGATGTCGACGACACCGGTCGTGAACGTTGTCGGCGGGACGAACTGCTCGAACGACAGGCTCAGCGAGAAAGCCGTGAACTCGAGCGTGCGAAGGCAGTCGCTGGACCAGACAGTGCAGCTTCAGATAGTAGAGGACTCGACCGATGACATGGAACTTGCGGTACGAAAGACACACCGTATTTCCTGAGAAAAACAGCTCAAATCGAGATTAGCGGCTCTGTTGAAACCCTTAATGAGTTACAGGTTCAGTCGGTAGTTTGAATAGATGCAGACCCTCCCAAAGTCTCGGTTGCTCCAATTTGTCGAGGAAGCATTTCAGTTAGCGCAACGTGCTGTAGCTCGATACTCCTCGAAGTTCTCGAAACAACGCTATACGCTCCATCAGCACATCGTTCTCCTCTGTCTCAAAGTTCGAAAGGACACAACGTATCGAACACTCCTCGACGAACTCATCGAAATGCCCCGTATTCGGAACGCGATCAATCTCACTGAACTGCCTGCCCCATCAACACTGTGCAAAGCGTTCGATAGGCTCGATATGGCCGTCTGGCGAGTGCTGCTCAATCTCTCTGTTTCACTGCTCCCGACCAACGGCGTTGCGGGGATTGATGCCTCTGGCTTCGACCGCAGTCACGTCTCAAAACACTATACGAAACGAGCCAAACTCACGATTCAGCAACTCAAAGTAACACTGCTAGTTGATTCCAAAGTGAACGCAGTCCTCGATCTACACGTGACGACGACACGAAAACACGATAGCCAGATCGCTCCGTCGCTAATCAAACGCAACCCCGAGACGATCGACATCCTGCTCGGGGACAAAGGCTACGACGACCAGAAAATCAGACGGCTTGCCCGTCAACACGAGATTCGTCCATTAATCAAGCATCGTGAGTTCACACCGCTTCACAAGGCATGGAATGCACGCTTAGACGCCGACCTCTACGGCCAACGGAGTCAATCAGAGACAGTCAACTCAACGCTCAAGCGGAAGTACGGTGCGTTCGTCCGTTCACGACGCTGGTGGAAGCAGTTCCGTGAACTCGCTCTTGCGTGTATCGTCCACAATCTTGACCAAGCAATCTAACGACCAGTATAGAGAAGGCAACTATCAATCGGGCTGTCCGTCGTTACTCTTCCGAACAATTACTGGAACAGACCTCGTATATTTCTCCCCTTCTAGAACTACTGTTGCCTCTACCGACCGTGGAGTTACGTCAATAACCTTCTGAAAGGTCAATTTTGGTGGATAATCGTTTGCCTCACGTGGGGTTATGTACTCGGCAAAAATCACTGTGTTAAATAATCGGCTTCCAACACTTTTCCCTATTCCGTCAACAGGGATAGTCAAACGTTCTTCAATAGCCGATAGAACTGCTGTTGAACCAACAAATGCAGATTTCCGCTTTGCCCAATGTTTGAATTTATTTGTAGTATACTCCTGCGGTTCTCCCCCAGCATATACGATAGGATACCGTACTTCATCCGACTTTTCAAGGTATGTTATTGCGTCGTCAGTGATTGTTTTTTCCACCGATACTTGCTCTCCTTTTCCACTCTTCCCTTTCCCCAACTCCAGAAGCCAGTTAGGCTTTCCAACTGCTACGAAGCCCACGAGCGACGTTATACCAGCTCCGAGCGTCGCAACATAACTTCGGCGTCTCATATTGAATCCTACAGCATATCTATATAAATATCTTTTAGTGAAACAACTATTTGAACCACCGATAGATACGCACGTGTAGTGAGCTCTAATCTCACGAGATTAGGTCTAAAGAAGAGGATTTCAACAGAGCCAGATTAGCTGTAAACAGTGAGGAAACTCCCCCTTCATAGATAGTTGTAGTTGATGCCCCACGCACACAGAGTTCACTCTGCACACGGTGTGTCTCGAGTGTCGAAAAGCGATTCGTCCGGTGGATCGAGGACGAAGATCAGCACCGGACGGACTGAGGGTGGGCGATGATTGGATTCGGGCAGTGTCGCGCGCAGTGGATCACGCGACAGGTGAGATATCCGATGACCCCATTATCAATCTCTTCCCGATTCCCAATTACGCGGACGCGACCGCGCGTGACACGAATCATCTGCCAGTCGAAAACACACACTGAGAGTTCCGTTCTCAAATCGAATACTCTTCTGCCAGTTCAACCAGGTCGTAGACATGAATCCCAGTTTTGAACCAGAGCACCCGCTCGCTCGTTTTACCGAAGTCATCATTCGAGCAGTCTAACTGTTCGGAGACTGTGACAAGGAGATTCTCAGCATCTGCCTGGCGTATTTTCTTCAGCTTCGACTCGAGATATTCAGGTGTCCAGAATCCGATGATCTCGAGAATCGGTCGCCGGCCAGCCGGATGCTCGATCGCGGAATCAGGGATCATCACTTCCTCACCAAGGTCAAACACATCGTTTTCGCGTAGTAACTCCCAGTCCGTGGTCGCTCGCTCCCATTTCTGGGCGAGTGTCTGCTCGAGATCGCTATCGAACTGCCTACCGGTACTGTAGTGTGGATTGAGTCCGTCAGTGTCGTCCAGTCTGAGTTGCCGTGTCGCACCCGCTGTCTCGCCACGGGCAGATGCACTTTGTAGCCGTGGCCGGCGACGTGAACGCCCACCAGAAGCACATCGTCGAACGCGTACACTCGGAACGCGGCACGATACGTCGGATCGCCGTCGCTGTCCCCCTTGACCAGTTCGGCCGCCCGCGCCGGCTTCGTGATCTGAAGTTCGACATCATCCGTGCCGGATTCCTTGATATTGTTCGGCATACCGCGTTATTGTGGGAACGGTGACCGTTACTAGACTTGTCCCTATGGATCCAGCTCAAGTTCGGCCAGGATCTCGTCTTCATGACGCGCGGCCACGCGATAGATTGCGTTGAATAATTCCTTGTTCATCTGTACTTTTTCACCGCGCTGCTTCATTGCCCGGTAATTCACCTCTGCCTGCAACTCCTTCAGTTCGGCGTGGACCCGATCAAACAGGTAGACGTTCACGTTTCGCATGTCGTCCACGGTCACTCCGCGCTCCTCGGCAGCCACACACAGCTGTCGGACCGTCGCATCCTCTGCGTCCGTGATATCTTCCGATTCTGCCGTGTCTGCCGTGTCTGCCGTGTCTGCCGTGTGCCCCATATCCTGTGTATCTACTGTATCTTTCGCGTCTGCCGTACCTGGACCACGTGAAGCCGTACCAACATCCGCTGTGTCTGCCGTATCGGCTGTATCTGCAGGAACGTCGCCCTCTGATCCGTCTGCCATGTCTCCCGCTACTGCTGTATCTGACGTGTGTGCCGTACCTATGCTGTCTGCTGTATCTGGCATATCTGCCGTGTCATCGGCGTCTGACGTGTCAGCGACATCGTCCTCGAGCGTCGTGTCACCGCCGCGGATTTCCTCCATATCCCAGAGCTGTTCTTTCCGCTCTTCGAGTTCGTCATCAGTCATGCGTCCACCTCTGCTCCGCGATCATCATGCAGTTGTGCAACCACGTCCGCCGCCAACCGGCGATATGTCTCTCGGACATCCTCGGTCTTTGCCGGGTCTTCGTGCTGGAAGATCGACTTCCCGGCGTTCCACGACCGCTTGATCGCTGCCCGCTGGTAGATGTCATAGGTCGGCCACGGCGAGTCGTGCCAAAACTCTAGCATCTCCCGCTGGTCAGTGTCGTTCGACCGGTCGTCGATCTCGTTCACGACCAGTGCCCGGATGTCGATTGACACGTCAGGAAAGCTGTTCTCCAAGTACGCGATCTCCTCCTGCATATCCTCGACCGCCGACACAAATCGGCGCTTCGGCTGCACGGGCAACACCACGTTCTCCGCCGCAACCAGGGCATTGTCCAGAATCCGCGACAGGTCCGGAGGACAGTCAATCACAATCACGTCGTACGCGTCCTCCAGTTCCTGCAATGCAAGTTTCAACCGCATCTCCGCGTTCGCGACGGTCTGCAACTTGTCTTTCAACCCTTTCATCGCCATGTTCGCCGGGATCAGGTCAAACTCGTCGTGGTGCTCGATCAGCTGGACGATGTCCTCCGTCCGCGCCGGATCGGTCAACACCTGCTGCAGCGACAACACCTTCTGATGATAGAGGTCGCCATTCTCCCCGTCCCGATTCTTGAACCCGGTTCCTTCCGTCGCCACACCTTGCGGATCAAGATCAATCAGCAACGTGTCGTCACCACGATCCGCAAACGCGCCACTCAGACCTAACGCAGTGGTCGTCTTCCCCGCTCCACCAGCCTGGTTCGCGACCGCAATGATGTCTGCCATGTGTGGTCTATCTGCCGCCACTCACACAAGCCACATAAATATTCGTCAGACACGGCAGACGCTTACCTACTGTAAGACTCGCCAGATACGTATCTCTTGTAACTGGCGTATCTGCTGCCTGTCCCCCACACCGTCGTTTCCCGAGCCCCTGCCACTCCTTCGTACACGCGGCGGACACCACCTACACACCGATGTTTCCGAAGTCCTTCTTACACTATCCTTCACACGTAATAAACACTGCCACACACCGGTGTTTCCGGAGCCCCGTCGAGAGACCGTCTGAACCGGACAGGATCAACGGATTAGGAATCGAGGAGGTAGCGGCGCTGCGCCTGCTGCTCCAGCGTCTCCGCCGCGCCCTCCAACCGGTCGATGTCTAACAGGACATCCAGCACCGCCGCCAGGTCCACGCTGATCTCGTACTCGTAGTAGCTGCCGCCGTGAATTCCGGTGTTTCGCTCGTTGACGTTCAACACCCCTTGCATCGACAGCTCCGACAAGTGGTCGCGGACCCGGCGCTCGCTCAACACGTTCGCATCCAATTCCTCCGCCAACGCCGTATACGTCTCGTAGACGTGCTGAGTCTTCGCCGGCGTCTCACTCTGGACCG
>Ga0306889_100287_pt1 | contig 21147 bp, 16 predicted proteins | sample AntDeeMetagen190_FD_190436 | JGI IMG/M metagenome (GOLD analysis project Ga0306889, IMG submission 190436) | Saline lake microbial communities from Deep lake, Antarctica - Metagenome #190 (v2) (version 2) | ecosystem: Environmental > Aquatic > Non-marine Saline and Alkaline > Saline | place... | reverse complement strand
GTCTGAAACGCTCGAAAACTTCGGCGGGTTCTTCCAGAACGACTGACTTCAACCCCACGAGGGTACGTCTGAAACGCTCGGTACAAATACGCACGAAAAGCCCGATTATGACTTCAACCCCACGAGGGTACGTCTGAAACAAGCGCGGCACGTAGTCGGCGGGCCTCATCGGATACTTCAACCCCACGAGGGTACGTCTGAAACCGCCCCTTACCCCTGCTGGCTACAGTTCGCTCTAACACTTCAACCCCACGAGGGTACGTCTGAAACGAGTGGCGTGTGGACGAACGGTTCGACCACTACCAACTTCAACCCCACGAGGGTACGTCTGAAACCGCGAACCGGACCTCGCTCGGCCGGAGTTCGCGAGACTTCAACCCCACGAGGGTACGTCTGAAACGCGGCCCGCCGTTCGAGGTTCTGCGACGCAACGATACTTCAACCCCACGAGGGTACGTCTGAAACGCGCCGTACCCTTACCGGAGTCGGTCGGGCCGACAAAACTTCAACCCCACGAGGGTACGTCTGAAACTCGTGTCGTTGGCGATCGGCGTAGTCTCGTTATAACTTCAACCCCACGAGGGTACGTCTGAAACAAGCGGGCTGGGCATCGTTCGAGCAGGTCGACAAACTTCAACCCCACGAGGGTACGTCTGAAACGATCGTCTCCGAGGTAGACGCACATCATCGAGTTGATACTTCAACCCCACGAGGGTACGTCTGAAACGTCTATCAGCCAGCCGATCTTGTCGCCGATCCAATCACTTCAACCCCACGAGGGTACGTCTGAAACCACAAGAGCAATGGCCGCGTGTATTGATTCCGTCAACTTCAACCCCACGAGGGTACGTCTGAAACCCGTGACGCCATCGGACTTCGATGAAACGTCGGAACTTCAACCCCACGAGGGTACGTCTGAAACCGGTCGGGATGAACCCCATTTGACCGCCAACCACTTCAACCCCACGAGGGTACGTCTGAAACTAGAACTCGATGTCGTTGCCGTGGACCTCGATCTCACTTCAACCCCACGAGGGTACGTCTGAAACACAAAACAATTGTGGAGCAAGCTGCCTGTCTAAGTGACTTCAACCCCACGAGGGTACGTCTGAAACCTCGACAGGGAGTTTGGAGGTGGCGCTGATGAGTAAACTTCAACCCCACGAGGGTACGTCTGAAACGATACAGTGTTAGTCGGAGGAGACGTTATCAAATCTACTTCAACCCCACGAGGGTACGTCTGAAACGCTGACGATCCCGAGCGGGAGGACCTCAACGAGCGCACTTCAACCCCACGAGGGTACGTCTGAAACCGGCAGACGATGCCGAGCCTTGAGGCGATGCAACACTTCAACCCCACGAGGGTACGTCTGAAACGACGTGGGCGCTTATCGGGACTGCCGACACCATCCACTTCAACCCCACGAGGGTACGTCTGAAACGATCAGTTCTATGCGATCAACCGCCTCGATCCGCGACTTCAACCCCACGAGGGTACGTCTGAAACCCATCCGACTGGGCGCGGGCCAAACGGCCGAGGATCACTTCAACCCCACGAGGGTACGTCTGAAACGGGTTCTCGTCGATAGTTCCGTCGATCACCTGGACACTTCAACCCCACGAGGGTACGTCTGAAACCGGCAGCGGTTGCTGTCGACTCCCTGTTTGATCCGACTTCAACCCCACGAGGGTACGTCTGAAACGGGAGAGTGACGATGGCGGGGACACCATGCCCGAAACTTCAACCCCACGAGGGTACGTCTGAAACCCATGGTGATTTTGTCCACCATATCACCTCTACCAGTGGAATACACTTCATCATTTCCGTCGACCCGCAATCCCCCCCAAACCCCCTGGGGGTCGACATCAGTTAGAGGAACCGACTATCTTCGGTCGGGTCGTCTCCGTACACGGTACGGTTCAATAACTGGTCCGAAGAGAGTTCGTAGACCATGACTGATTCTCCCTCCTGAAGGAGATCTTCAATCTCCCCCTTCAGTGTCGCTAGATCTCCCTCCGAGATTTCCCCTTCCAGTACTGAGTTCTGGACGTGAACAAGATATCGGCGACAGAGCTTCAGCATCAGGTGGGTCCTGTCAGCCTCCATGTCGTAGACGACGATGACGTACATCTACCACCATCGCTTGAACGAATCATAGGATTCACCGGCTAGCAAGTGCTTTTTGAGCTTGTATACCTCCAAGCGAAGCAAATACTGATAGCTCACCTTCCGGTTCAGCGTCGGGTGCTCAACTGTTCGTTCGAGTGTCTCCTCAAACTCCTTCAGAAACGTCGTTCGCCCTTCCTCGTTAAGTAGACAGGAGCCAACCTCGTCTCGAAAATCGTCTCGGCTGATCTGCTTACGGTTGACCAGTCTGAACAGCAGCCGATCCGTTAGCACTGGTTTGAACAGGTCGGCAATATCCAGCGAAAGGGAGTAGCGCCGTTCTCCCGGCTCGTGGAGATAGCTGATGGTCGGGTCAAGTGCGGTAGCACGGATTGCGGAGACACAGTTTGCGTACACCATACTATTCCCGAACGAAATGAGCGCGTTCACCGGATTCGGTGGTGGATTGTACTCTCGGCCGTCGAACGCGAACGAGTCGGGAAGAACCGCCTCGAACGTCTGGTAGTACGCTCTCCGGGCCGTCGCTTCCACACCCATGAGCTCGGAGATATCCCCAGCGTCGTCGATACGCGCAGTCGCGTTGTCCAACTCCTCGATTACGCCCCCGAGCTCGTACTCCCGACTGTCGTAGTACGTGACGTTCGTCCGCATGTTGTGGATACTCCCACGGACGAACGAGGCAGCGAGAGACTGACGTTGCTCAGGATCGTCGTACGCCCGGACCTGCTCGACGACAGTTCGACCGCTCGTCTGCCCGCGTTCGGGCATCAGTGACCCTGCATAGCGATCGTTCCATCCGAAGACATGGACAGCAACGCCGTGGTCATTGAGAAACGACATTAGCCGCGTGTTGTAGTCGATCTGTCCGTGCAGGTAGATCGCCTCAGCGTGTTCGACGGGGATATGTTTTTTTTCGCCATCATCGGTCTCCAGCCGAACTGTATCCTCGCTCCGTTCGATGCGGCCGTCCGAAAAGATGTGGTAGTTCTTGTCCATGATTAGACCCAACAGAAGTCGTGGTAGGCACACGACTCGCAGTACGGTTTCTCAGTGGCTTCCGGCGGGCTGTCCGCGGTCACGATCGCGTGAATCCCTCGGATTGCCGACTCGACTTTGTCGCATCGGTCGTCGTCGAGGGAAACGTCCTCACGTCGACGCTCAGTCGGGTGTGCCAACACGCCCTCACGTTCGACGCCTAATACCCGGTCGAGGTACCAGAGGTAGTACGAGAGCTGCATTCGCGCTGGCTCTGTCAACGTCGATGAGGGTTTCACCTCTACCACCCGACCGTCTTCAAGTAGGTCGAGAGCGATCATCCCGAGTCGAAGGTTCTCCTGTGAACGTTCGCCGTAGGAGGACTCATCGACGCGAGTCCCTCGGGCAACGCTTGCGTTCTCCCGGTCGATTTCGACGTTCCGGCTCTCGAACCAGAGCTCGCGTTCACAGACGTAGTAGTACTGCATCATCACGCCAGTGACGCGAAACGGGTTGTCGACGGCGTCGCCCTGTGCTGTGGCCACCAGCCGAGAGACGGGATCGCTCACAGTAGACGTGCCTCCACGCTCGTGTCAGGGATGACGACGCCGTCGGTGGCGTCGAAGTAGCCGTCATGCCGTCCCGGGCGCCCGTCGAGCACCAGTCGGTCGGTGTCGGGGAACAGCGGCTCGCATGCAGCGAGCTTCTCCATCGTGTCGTCGTCGCCGGGGTAGACGGGAACAGAGACCTGCCAGTCCGCGGTCGACTCGACGAGGTCGTCCAGGTCGTCCCACCGGTACTCGCCGAACGCTCGCCGGATCTCTTCGACGGTCTCGCGCTCATCGGCCGTTCTCGTCACGATCACGTCGACGGCGAGCCGCTCGTCGATGAGCGAGAGTCGCCCGAGCTCTTCGGCTTCTGCCCGCTCGAGGTATTCCACGTACTCGTCGGCACCGACGTCACGCCCATCGAGCAGGTCGAAGTAGTGTTCGACGGCGTTTCGAGTAACGTCTGGCTCGGGCATCGGGTCACCGTCGTAGACCGTTGCCAGCGCTTGGCCAGTCAATTTGGTGAGACTCTCTCCTCGACCGTAGACCGCGCTTGCGGGCGTTGTCTCGCGGTTCGGCGGCGGCGCGAGCTGCCAGACCGTCACGCGCCCACGGTTGCGGCCGTATGACCGGTTACACCGACCCGCAGCCTGCACGAGGCTGTCCATCGGCGCGAAATCACGGATGACCTCGTCGAAGCTCACGTCGACGCCGGCCTCGACCAGCTGGGTGGAGACGAACAACACTGGTTCACCCGCTTCGGCGAGGTCGGACGCCACGTCGATGAGGTGGCGTCGGTCACACGGCCGGTGGCGTGTCGTGAGGTGGACCAACAGAGGTTGCCCCGAGCGTCGTCGACGGGCCGCGTCGGCACTCGTTCGCTTGGGCGGTATCGATTCGGTCGATTCATCCGCGTCGTTGAGCAGTTCGTCGTACACCTCATTGACGTCCACTGGTATTGTTCGGTCGGCAATTGACTCGGCGAGCTCACGCGCGCTGTCGATCGTGTTGCAGATCGCCAACACCGAATCGCCGTCGTCGGCCCGGGTCGCGACGAGGTCGCCGGCTCGGTCGTAGGAGAGTGCTGCTGACTCCGCGTCGTCGTCGATCGTATCGCTCTCTTCACTGTCCTGCCCGGGAAGCATCGCGATCGCGGACGGGTGAAGCACGAAGTCGAGCCGGTCCAGCTCGTCGTAGTACGGATCAGGATCCGCGACAAGGGAGAACGGCTCTCGGTCGCCCGCAGACAGGAGTTCGGGCTGAGTGGCCGTCATGGCGATCACCGACGCACCGTACTCCTCGGTCAACAGTTCGACCAGCCGGTCCACAAGCGGCCACCACTCGAGCGGCAGCGCCTGCGGTTCGTCAAGAACTACCACGCTCCCGTACAGCGAGGGGAGCTTCATCGAGCGGGCGTTTGTCGGCCCGGCCAGACTCTCGAACACCTGGACGAATGTCGTCACGACCATCCCCGACCGCCAGCTCTCGCCGAGGAGGGCGGCGACGTTCTCGACGGCGTCGTCGGCGACTGATTCGGGCTCGTCCGGCGGCGAGACGAGGGTATCCGCAAGGTGGTGGTCGACGGTGAGCCGTTCGCCTCTCTCACCGGTCCCGAACAGTTCGCGGCTCTGTTCAGCCACCTGATCGATAATGGACGTGTACGGCAGTGCATAGACAAGACGCCCCTCGTTAGGGTTCGACGCCATCTCACTCCCCTCGAGCACTGTTAGGGCGGCGTCCAGTCCAGTGAGTGTCTTCCCCATGCCCGTCGGGAGCGTCAGCGTCGCGACGTTCCGATCGTCATCGACGAACTCTTTGGCGCGAGCGTGAACCTCCTGTCGAGCGTCCTCGCGCCGCTCGTTCATCTGTTCCGTGCGCGGGTCCAGCTCTGTCTCAGCGTTCTCAGTCTGGAGTTCGTCGATGTACGCGTCGATTTCTAGCCGCCCAGGGGTCGGCGATCGGTAGGCCTTCCGGCCGATTTCGATTCCGGTCGACAGGTACGTCGCGCTCGCCTTGTCGGCGAAAACGAGCGCACTCCAGACCTGTAGCACTGACTCGTAGAAGCTGGGAGGAAGTTTCTCCGGTGCGGGGCGAAGTCGCCGGCCGCTACAGACGGCTTCCGCGACCCACGGGAGCTCGATGGCTGCATCGGAATCGGCGAGCCGTTCGTGGAACGTTTCCCAGTCTCCAGCACCGCCCGTCGCTCGGTCCACGAGTGCCTCAGCGAGTTCAGGAACCGTCTCGTCGATGTGTGCTGCCTGTTCGAGCGCGTCGGACCGGTAGAGTGTCTGTATCCGTCCGGACTGCTCGACGCTCGCTCGGTGCACGTAGTCGGCGGTATCGGGGAGGCGTCCGTGGTGTCTCGCGACGGCCAGAAAGCCGACGAGCTGATCGGCGCCGTCGAACCCGCGTGCCTCCAACGCGTAGTGGGCGAGTAGCGCCGATATGGGGGCGTGGTGTTTCGGTCCAGTTGGCTGTGCGTCGTCCGAAAGGAGATGCTCGCGGAACCACGCGGTCAATTTTCCGAAATCGTGGACTCGTGTCACCACCTCCGCCAGCTCGGAGAGTGAGTTCCCCTCCGGCGTCTCGGCGTCGTCGGGGACGAGCCATCCGACCCGCTCGCGGACATCGTCGAGATGTTCTTCGAGTGGGATCTGTTCCCCGTCTGGTCCGATGTGTGACGGTCGGTCGGTGAAATCGACCATGACTACGCCCCCTCGCGGCTCACGAGAACATCACCCGTCGACCGTCGACCTCGTGAGTCTTGACATCATGTACTCGGAGTGGCTCCGCTCCAGTTGCGTACGCAATCGACTGGAACGCTGTCGTCGTCCGACCACCTTCGTCGGCCGCCATAAACGCCGGTGACCGTTCGACTTTGACCTCCGTTTCAGGGGTAAGTTCGACGCTATCGACGGCTTCGAGTACCGCCGAATCGACATTGGTAGTCTCGCGCTCGTGTGGCGTTACCTCGAACTCGCCGAGATACGTGACCTCTGCAAGATGCTCCGAGAGGCCGAGACTCGGCGGGTAGTAGGACGTCCCATCGCAGAGTCGGTCCTGCAGTCGGCCTCGGAGATCGTCGTTCGCGAGCTGAAGGTCGACACGGTAGGCCGGTTCGACCAGCACCTCGTAGTTGTGTTGCTGGCGGAGTTCCGACGGGTCCGGCATCGAGATCCGTGCATGCCCGCGGCTGGGCATCGTCGTCATGTGCTCTTTGGCCGTCGAGAGCGTGTTCATCGGCATATTGATCGCTCGGAGCTCGTCGATCGGCTCCACCGCGACAGCCGACACGTTCTGGCTGAACGCCTCGTAGTAACTGTCTCGGTCCAGTCCGAGCATCGCGGCGACGAGGCCGGCGACGGTCGTCCGGGGAATGATACGGTACGTCTGTTTGACGATGTTCCCCTCAACCCGTCGAAAGTGACCCCACTCTCCGCGGAGTTCGAACGAGAGACACGTCTCTGGGAGCCCGTCGCCCTCGTCGGTCCAGCTCTCAAGTGACTCTTGGGCCATCACTTGGGCATCGTCGCGGCAGCCTCGTCGTAGACGTCGACGACCTCGACCGCGTCGCCGACAGCCTCGCGGAGCGCGTCATAGAAGCCATGCTCGCTGGGCTTGTCGCCCGCAGTGTAGACCTCATCGCCGACGGTCACGTCGAGCACGTCGCTGGCGACGACACGAACGCGGGCGATACGGTCGGCGTGGCGGCCCAACCGGGAGACGAGATCGGTCCCGTCGAGCATGAAATCCCGAACGTTCCGAAGTTCGTCGACAGGTGCCGAGTGCTCTTCGTCGATATCGAGATCGCGAGTGAGCCCACCGAGGTGGAAGCTCTCGTCCTCGTACTCGACACGGAGGTAGAGTCGTGGCTCTTGGCCGACCTTGCTCCGGCTGATTGTCTGGTTCTTGATCGCGCGCCACGGTAGGGTGTCCAGGCGCTCGACGTCCGCCTCGGAGAGCTTCGTGTCAGCGGCACCATTCTCGTCGACCAACCCATGAAACGCGATGAAGCCGTACTGAATGCGGTGGTCGTCGAGGTCGAACCCACCTTGTTCCTTCCCTTCGCCAGTCGCGATGACGCTAGTGAGGCTGTTGTACTCCTCGTTCTCGGTTACGGGGTGGAGCGTCTTCGCGGGCGAGAACTGGACAGGGCCGGTAAAGTGGTCTGGGAGGTAGTCCTCGAACCCCTCGTAATTCCCCTTCATGTCGACGCTCATCGTCGCGCCGAAATACCGTACGTCGGCGCTGGCGTCGAGGAAGGTGCCAAACACCTCTTCGCGGAGTTCGGCGGCCTCGTCGTCGTCCAGGTCGCCGAGGTCCCAGTCGTCCGGATCTAGTTCACGCATCCGGTCGGCAAGCAGGTCTTCACGTGAGGACTGCTTGCCCGCATCGTTTTTCACGTTCCGCACGTAGACGCCGTGGCCGTCGTCGTCTAGCTGGTCGCGGAGGTAGCGCTTCAGCCGGACGTCCGTCACGATCGCCTGCTGGGTCTCGGGATCGATCCGCGGTCGATTTGCCCCGCTCAGGGGATTCCCGTTCGGGTTGGCGTCGACGGCGTCGTAGCAGAAGACGATCTCGGAGCGGTTCGTTACGGGGTCGTAGCTGTCGTCGGCGTATGTGTCGTCAGTCATGCTTCTTCCTCCTCGGTTTCGGGCTGGTCGTCGGCCTGTTCATCGTCGCTGCTCGCCCAGTTGTTCATCCCATAGGCGACCCCCAGCGAGTAGTAGAACCGGAGGTCTGTCGTGTCGAGTTCCCAATCGCCGTCGATGTCGATCCGGGGAAGCGTCGTTACCAGTCGGTCGACGACTTCACGGTACATCGTCCCGGACATGTTGTTCTCCCGGGAGTAGATGACGTTCTTGTCGAGGACGTCGCTGGCAAGGCGCTTCAGCTTCGACTCTGTGACGGCCTTGATCGGGTACTGGTCGATTAGCGTCGTCGAGCGCCCCTCACTGACTTGCTGGTAGCCGGTTACTTGACCGACCAGTGCGCCGAGGAGGAAACTGCCACGCCGTTCAGGCTGATCCTCCGCGAGCGCCGGCGTCTGTTCAAGGAACTGTTCGAGTTTCGTCTCCCGAGCCGCGGCGACGTTCCCACCGTCAGCTCGGGCTGGTGTGTCCTGTTGCATATCGTCTGTATGGTTGTGTGTCAACTGCCGCGGCTCTGTAACCGGTTCGTACGCGTCGCGTCCGGTGAGAAGCCCCGCTTCGGCGAGCGCACAGAGCTGTGCGTACTGTGCGGAGACACGGAAGCTCGGGAACTCCTCGCCCTCGTCCTCGAGCAGTCGTTCCACGTACTCTGTGAGCACCATCTCGACATCGAGCGGTTCGCCCGAGAGCACAGCCACGAGCGCACGGATCCGGTAGTCGTCGGCGCTGGCGTCGTCGTCATCGGCCGGCGCGAACGTCTGTTCGAAGTACCAACCGGTTGCGAGGATGCTCAGCAATGCCGACTCCTCCGGAACGAAGATGTCCCAGTTGTCCGGTGTCGGGAACACGGCTCGAAGCCCCGGACCGGGGTGGTCGGCGTCACCCTCCGCGTCGTACAGCCACGACTGGAGCACCCGCTGGTGAGCTCTAGTGAGCTCGACGGGCGAGAATAGCGTCCCGTCCATGCTGTCGCCGAACACGTCGAAGCGCTTCGTCTGGTGTTCCATCACCGCGGCGACGTAGAACCGGAAGCGTTCTCCCACTTCCTGCAGTCGCGGGGTGTCCTGATAGCTTCGGTAGGCGCTCTCTAGCGGGCTCATCTCTCCGGCGTGTACTAGGTCGTAGAGGAGTCCGTAGAGGTCCCTCGCGTCTGCCGGACCGAGCCGCCCGAAGAAGTACGGGAGGTAGTAGACGTTCGCTCCCATCGTGTAGTAGTCGCAGGCGTCGACGAACGTACTCGCGTTCATCAGCGTCACTGCAACGTCTTCCGAGACTGGGTGCGTCCGCCACGCCTCGTCTGGATCGAACCCGGGGAACTTCTCAAGCTGCTTGCCAAGGAAGTAGTTCAGCGGATCCTCAGCTGTCCCGACAGTCGGGCCTCGATTGCCGGTCACGAGATCGGTTGCCTCACCGATGGAGTCCGTAGCCTCTCCCTTCGAGACGAGCTTCGATCGCTTGCGCGCTCGCATTGCTTCGTTGAACACGGAACTCGCCTCACCCGGAAGGAGATACTCGCCGTCAGGCTCGAGTTTGACTGCGACGGTCGTGAGCGCCGTCGTCTTGCCGTCGAGCTGTTCCTCAACGGCGGTCTCGATGCGCTCTCTAAGTCCCTCACTCTCGCCGAGTTCGGCGAGCGCGTCGACGATCCATCCGTCTTCGTGATCGGCGACAGCCTCTTGGATCACGTCGTCGGCTGCCCACGCGGTGAGTCGTTCGTGGAGATACTCCGCGACCTTCTCTGGCTCTTTGTTCTTGCCCGTTCGGTGGGTGACACTGTGGTCGAATCCTTTTGCGGCGTTATACCACGAGTGGGCGACTGCCTCGACTTTCTCCTCGCCGTAGCTCTCGACACCGATCGGTTGGTCGGGGTCGAGGCGGGGCTTGTCTCCACTCAGATCGACGCGGAGATAGAGTAGGCTCTCGGGCTCGTCGAACAGGTCGGTCGATTTTTCCGGCGTCAGGTAGGCTGCGTACTCGCCACCTCCGGCGGTTGCAAGCGTGTATAGACGCCCGTAGACGTACTGGAGATCGCGGAGCGAGGTGATCGGTCGATCAGGCAGCTCGCTCGCCAGCTTCTCGTCGTCGCTGTAACGCTTCTCGAACGTCGACGGCTCGGGGAGCAGACTCATCCGTGGACCTCCGCCGCGGGTTCGCCGTACGGGTTGCGCTTCTCGACCAGGTTACAGAAGCCCAATCCCAGCGCGTTTCGTTCCCCAAGCCCGCAGTCCAGCGCGAGGTTGAGGTGGCGTCGATGGTCATCGTCTCGAACGGTGTAGTTGAACTGCCACTTCGAGAGCACGAAGGTTAGCTCCTGGTCTGCGGTTACCTGGAGCGGGACAGCGAACGTCTTCAGTAGCTCGTATCCCTCGAAGAGATCACCCTCTGTGTCGCTTGGGCCGGGAAGGTATTCCGGGCTGAACAGATCATGTTTCTGGTCGAGATTCGCTTCGACCTGCTCGCGCAGTGGCTCGATTGTGTGTTCTGGCTGCCAATACACCGCCTCTTCGCCGGGATTCTCAATTCCATAATCGTCACAACGCCATGGTGGAATGCGCACGAGGAGTCCAGTGCCAGTTTCGATCGTTCCGCTGCTCCCTGGTTCGCCGACATCCGGTGACAGTGAGGTGAGTTCGTCGATGTGGAACGGCATCTGGCCGATATTGAGCTCGCGATCGGTGGTCAGGTCTTCTGCAACATCGACCAGTAGTTGCTCTTGGGGGGCCGAAATTAGCAGAGTTCGCTCGTCCCCTTCCTGCATATCTCCCGGCGGGAAGGGGTTACTGTAATTGAATCCTGGTGGGTGGTTTTCGTCATGATACTGTTCGTACTCCGTGTCTTGTAACGCTCGCCAGATCCGACCTCGGAGCTTGTGGTGATACGCGTTGTCGTATGCGGCATCAGCCCGCGCGTGTAACCGTGCTAGTAGTCTCACAGTGTTGTCTCGATTTATCTACTTATCCTATGGTAATTATTCTTTTCGCTGATGAGAAGTACATGCGAGCACCCACCTCACTGAAGTTCATCTGAAACTTGTGACGGAGTTGGCACCATACTCGTAACTTCAGCCGTGGTGGCGTTCATCTGATACAGATTGGGTGCCTCATCAAGCCACAACCATCGATTTGAACGTCTCTCTGAGTCGAATAGAGTTCACCCAGGTTTAAGAACTACAAACAGTTCATCCGAGATGGTCACCCAATTGAGGATATTGAGTCTTATTGGCTACGACGAGACCTAACGGCAACTAGGATTTACTTGAGTCGCTAACACGCACCTCGAAGAACTCTAAGAAGAAAGTCAGTCGAAACCGACATTGCCGGCCTGACCGCTACTAGCGAATATATCCGCCCTTTCGGCGGCGGTGACATCGTTGAGATCGACGGCCAGGACGCGGAGCTAGAGAGTGTCAAGTGAGTTTTCGGATGTTTCCGGAAATAGCCTGTTTCCACAGTTAGAATCGGGAGACAGCGATACTATAGAAGAGGCAATTCCACGGTGATGAGGAGCTTTCCGGAACTGACCCGATGAGGTTTTTACTATCTGACCAAGAATCATTCTGTCACTAACAGATGATTCGCGATGCTCGCGTCCTTCGCGCCGGGTTCGTCCCTCGAGAAGTTGAGCATCGCGACGCCGAAGTCAACCACCTCTCAAGCGTCCTCGAACCAATCACGAACGGCGAACCCGCCGACACCGCCATCGTCACCGGGCCCAGCGGCACCGGAAAGACCTGCATCTCGAAGTTCGTCACCGAACGGCTCAGGGAAGAAGTCCTTGACGTCGAGGCCACCTACGTCAACTGCTGGCGCAACTACACCCGATTCCGGACGCTCTATCAGATCCTCGACGACCTCGGCGCCACCATCGACATCCACCGCCAGTCGACGCCGCACGACGAACTCGTCGACCGACTCCAACAGCACGACGGCCCGCGAACAGTCGTTATCCTTGACGAGGTCGATCAGTTGGAGGACCCCAGCGTCATCTACGACCTCCACAGCCTCCCGCAGTTCGCAATTATTTGCATCGCGAACAAGGAAGAGGAGCTGTTCAGCCGCGTCGACGACCGGCTTGTGAGTCGGCTGCGCTCCAGCGAACACGTCCGAATGGACAAGTACCACGACGAGCAGCTGTACGACATTCTGAGTGCGCGGGCGAAGTGGGGTCTCGATGAGGACGTCGTCACCGACGAGCAGCTCTACCGGATCGCTGACGCAGCCGCCGGCGACGCCCGTCTCGCAATTGGTATCCTCCGAACAGCCGCGGGCAGGGCTGATCGCGAAAATCACGAGCACATCACCGACGACATGCTACTGGACGCCGCCGAGGATGCGCGGGCCCAAATCAAACAGCGAAGTCTCGACTCGCTCACACCCCACCAGCGCGTCGTCTACGAGGTTGTGCGCGAACACGGGCCGGTTGGGCCCAGCGAGATTCACGAGCGCTATACTGAGGAGGCAGATGACCCGCGGACCAAACGGACTGTGCGAACGTACCTCTCGAAGATGGCACAGTACAACCTTCTGGAAGCGGAGGGAACGAGTCGGGACCGGGAGTATTCCCTTGTTGATTCGACAGCAGCATCGCCGATGGAGTGACAGTAGCGTTGTTAGCTATCCCCAACAGCACTCGCTAAACCCGATTGTTCGTTCGCCAGTAGCTCGAGAACCAGCGAATCGCTGTTCTCGCGGGGTGGTCTTCCACGTTGGCCTCTCGTAGCTCCCCATCGGTCGACCTCAGCGCCCTGCCGATACATAATAACTAGCCGGTCACGAATATCCCATCGGAGTTTGTGTTCTTAACCAACATTTGACGATTGAGATTGCGGTTTGTTGGTTAATTTAGAAAGATCGGCCAAGTCTGATACTGGAAACGTTCTCGGAAGCCCCGACCGGCAACAGAAAATCGCCGACTGAAGACGATTAAGCAACTGTCTCGGATCTTCTGTGAAACGCGGAAGCGCCACGCCGCGGCTTATCGGGTTTGTGGACAATTACTCGAGTATGGCAGAACACACACCGTCGAACCGACTGGCGGCGGACCAGCCAACACGAGGAGCAGACCGCAATCAGGCCCTTGCTGACCAAACCGATCCGACCACGGAAGAAATGCTGTTGCCGCAGCTCGACGACGGCATCACGCTGCTCGACGTTGAGGGAGGCCGCGGCGTCCCGATCCTCCAGTCGCTCGTGCTCGATCATCTCCTCCTCAACGACGGACCCGCTTTCTGGGTCGACGCAAACGGGCACGCAACGACGGCAACACTCGCGCAGATCTCCCCTAGCCAGCGGTTGCTCGACCGGATTCATGTCGCACGTGGGTTCACCGCCTACCAGCACTACGGTGCCGTCTGTGATCTCCCAACGGCAGTGAACAAGTCGATCCGGGCGTCCACCGCCGATTCCGGGGCAGCCGATCGAGGGCAACCAAGTCGCGACGACGACACGTCGCCTCACACCCCCGCGCTCATCGTCGCGCCGGCCGTTGACGCCCAATACCGTGCCGACGATACACTCGGAGAGGCTCACGCGGAAACCCTCCACGCGAGAACGCTCGCCCGGTTGGCGACCTACGCCGATGGGTACGACATCCCGGTACTCGTTACGCGAAACGAACGAAACGAATTCACCGAATCGGTCGCGACGGTCGCCGACCACCACCTGGAGTGCGAGCAGACCCGAATGGGGCCTCGGGTCGTCGGCGAGGACTTCGAGACGCTCGTCTATCCCGTCGACGACGGCGCGTACTACCAGACGACGTTCGCGTACTGGCGGCAGCTGCTCTCGGCACGCGCCATGCAGGTCGGCGTGGAACCGACGACGCCGGCGCCGTCGACGCCCACTCCGGAGGGCGTCGGAACGGGCGTCACAGCTGACGGTGAGACGGTGGCGGCCACCGCAGATCCCCTGCTCGATGCGTGGACGGCGAGAGGTACAGGAGGCCGATAGCGATGGGGCGCACGAACCCAACCTACCGAGATGCACTGCGGGCCATCGAAGAGCGCTGGGCGGAGTTCCGGCGGGCACTGCGGCGTCGCGACCAACCGCGCTTCGACCGGGTGTTCGAGTACGCCCGCGAACACGCCGACGCGAGCGGGCTGTTGAATCACCAGAACCCACTGCTACCGGCGCTACTCAGCATCGATCTCGAACAGGAGGGCCGCCTCGATGACCACGAGGAACGCCTCGAGGAACTCGAAGCCGCGGTCGCAGCACGCGATGACCAGGAGAGCTCCCCACCGGACGCGAACCCGTGACGATGCCATTCAGTATCGACTTTCTGGACGACGGCCGCATCCTAGAGTGGGAGGCAACCGCCGACGGCACCGTCGCGACCGAACGCGATGATTATACCCCATGCTTCTACGTCGGCGCTCGCGACCCAGAGACCGACCTCGACCTCACGACCCTCCAGTCGGTGTACGACCAGCACCCGGACGTCGTCGCGACCGAGATGGTTACGCAACGGCCGGGCTTTCGACGGGACGAGGAGGCCGTTCTCGCGGTCGACGTCGCCCACATCGACCGCGTCACCCCACTCGCCCGGCAAGCGCGCCAGCTGTCGGCCTATCCAGTCGGGGATCTCGCCTGTTTCAACGTCGACTTCTCGCGAGAGTTCCGGTACTGTCTGGAGACCGGCGCCGATCCGACGCCGGCGAGCGAGCTGTCGACACTGCGGCTCAGCGTCCCAGTGACCGAAACGAGCAACGATGTCTATGGGGAGCTGTCCGTTGCCGGCGACACCGTCACCGGCTCGTCGACGGATATCCTGACCGCCGTCCAAGGGGCGCTCGAAACACACGATCCGGACGTCTTGGTCTGCTCGACGAGCGAGATCGTCCCGACGCTGTACGAGATGGCGACGGACGCCGACGTCGACGACTTCTCGCTAAGTCGGTGGCCGGACGTCGATTATCAGCAGCTTGCGAGCCGGTCGACGTACTCGAGTTACGGCCGCGTCGGTCACTCGCCGGCGCGGTACAACGTGCCCGGCCGGGCGATCATCGACGAGTCGAACACGTTCTTCTACGGGGAGACGAACCTCGACGGCGTCCTCGACCTCGTGTCGCGCTCGAAAAAGCCCGTCCAGGAACTCGCGTGGGCGTCGATCGGGAACGTGCTCACCGCCATCCAAATCTGCGAGGCCAACGACCGCGGCGTCCTCGTGCCGTGGAACTCCTGGCGCCACGAGTTCTACAAGCCGGTGGGGACGCTCCACGACGCCGACCGCGGCGGCTTCATTTTCGCACCCGAGGTCGGCCTCCACGAGAACGTCCACGAACTCGACTTCTCCTCGTTGTATCCGAATATCATCTGCACTCGAAACGTCTCACCGGACGTCATCCGGTGTGACTGCCACAGCGACCGCGACGACGTCCCCGGCCTCGGGTACTCGATCTGTGACGACCGGGGCTACCTCGTCGACGTCCTCCAGCCGATCATCGACGCCCGCGACGAGATCAAGGCGGCCATCCGTCACGAGAAGGAACGGGACGACCCCGACGAGGACCGACTGGCGGAACTCGAGGGACGGTCGGGAGCGCTGAAGTGGATCCTCGTTGCCTGTTTCGGCTATCAAGGGTTCAGCAACGCGAAATTTGGCCGCATCGAGTGCCACGAGGCAATCAACGCGTTCGCTCGCGAGATTCTGCTGATGGCGAAACAGCGGCTGGAAGCCGGCGGCTGGCGGGTCGTTCACGGCATCGTCGACTCCATCTGGGTGATCCCGGATCCCGACGTCGACGACGAGGACCGCGAGAACCTCGAGACGCTCGCGACGGAGATCACGGAGCGCGTCGAGATTCGGCTGGAACACGAAGCTCACTACGACTGGGTGGCGTTCGTGCCGCAGCGCGAGAGCGACGCCGGCGCGTTAACAAAGTACTTCGGGAAGGTCGCCGGCGACGACGGCTTCAAAATACGAGGAATCGAGGCCCGGCAGCGCTCGACCCCGCAGTTCATCGAGAACGTCCAGCGGGACTGTCTCGACCGACTCGATGCCACGCGGTCACCGGACGCAGTGCTCGGACAGCTGGAACGAACAATCGAGGAACTGCAGGCGGGCAACGTAGCAGTGGAGCGGCTCGTCGAGCGGAACCGTGTCTCCAAGCCGCTGGAAGGCTACTCACAGAATACCCAGAACGTGGCTGCGCTGAAGCGGGCTCGGGAGCAGGACCTCGCTGTCTATCCGGGACAGGACATCGAGTATGTGGTCGTCGACGATGAGAAGAGCTCGCGAGAGCGGGTCGCGTTAGCGCACGAAGAGATCGAGTCGTACGATGCATCGTACTACGAGACGCAGCTGGTCCGAGCTGTCGAGAGCGTACTGTCACCTCTTGGCTGGGATCGGAATGATATCCGACGAGAGCTCAACAGTACACGTGTAGTTGGTATCACGGACTGGACCTGACGAACCCCCTCCCCCCTTTTTCGAGTTGTAAACTCGTGGTGCCGGGGAGGGGTGAACAGCAAGAGGGACTGTAAACTAGCCGATTGTGGCGGATATACGCAATAGAGAGGCTGAGTGTCTCATTTTCTAACTTGTAACTAGAAATGCGAAAGTTTATGTTGAACGTTACCTTATCATAACCGTACTGGGGACAAAGTAAACATATCGTCTAGCTCAGCTAGACGATTGATATCTCGAGATATAGATTACTTCCTCATCTGGTCCGTGGTTCTGATTCCGTGTACAAACCCGTCTCGACGCCTCTACGCCAATTTCAGTTACCTCAACTCTCGCTATGCTACGTCTTAGGGTGGTCTGTTCCCCGCGACTTACAACTCGAAAAAGGGGGGAGGGGGTGAAACATTCGAGATCACCAAAGCAGCTTCACCAGCAATCATGTCTGAAACCCAGTATTCCTCTCATTCGTGAGCGGGTCCTACGAGCGTCGTTCTTTCGGGAGTATTCTGGTGCTTACAACTCGAAAACGGGGAGTGTGAGCAAGACCGTATCACTCTGAGCTTCATTCACGAAATCTGGATTATGTGGATTTTCTCCGAGACCTACCTCGACTCACTTCTCCTTACAACGTGAGGGTGGGGAATCGAACCAGGTGTGTTACCGCCCCTCAACGTCTTACAACTCGAAAACGGGGGGTCTGGGCCATCGAGGAGATTCGGAAATAGCGACCTTCGTCGAACCGTTACAACTCGACAACGGAGGGTGATAGATTCCGAAAACGGTAACTGGATCATACAGAGGATACGGGGCTGTAGTCGTTAGATAGCTGGTTTTCGCCCGGTTACAACTCCACAAGGGTCCATATTTTTATACCCAGAGCTCAAGGGGATTCATAATGGGACGAGAGGGACGTAGAGCAGGATCGAATAATTCGGAAGGAGAAGAGGATCGTGAATCTTCTGCTGCTGATCCTGAAACTCCTGAGTCGACGAATGAGGAGGTGGCATCTCCTGGCACGTCACAAACGACCTTCGAAAACGGATCAGGTCCCGCCGATTTGCCTCAAGAAGCAACTAACGGCGACGGTGGCGGCATCTCAATTCGTGATCGGCTCCAAACCGAGTCGTCCGGTGGCGTTTTCGCGAACAAAGACCTCGTCCGGTCAGATACTATCATTGACGAGGATCGTATCGTCGGCCGTGACGACCAGCTGGGCCGTGTCGTTGACAATCTAAAACCGGTCCTCCAGAATGAGGGGATTCCCGATATGCTCCTGAGCGGGCCATCTGGTACGGGGAAATCGCTCATCATTCATGCAGTGTGTAAACAGATCGTCGAACTATGTGAATCTCAAGACAAGACCTTCGGGGTCCTCTCTATCAACTGCGAGGGACCGAAGACTGCAGATCGGGCCGTCTACCGGTTAGTGAAAGCTGCTGCCGAGGACCTCGGTGTCGATCCTGGCGTTCCCCAAACCGGCGTCTCAACGGATCAGAAGCTCGAGCGACTGTACGAACTCATGCGAGAGTATTACGATGGGGTCATCTTCATCCTCGATGAGATCGATATGCTCGAAGGGCCGTATCAGGAAGCAGAGTACAATTCTCTCATCTACCAACTTTCACGGGCTCGCAAACTCGCCGACTTTGATGGCCCCATCTCGCTCACGACGATCACGAACTACGCCGACTTCATGAAGGACCTCAACAGCCGCGCACAGAGTTCCTACAACCCTGACGACATCTTCTTTGACGATTACGATGCGAACCAACTCCGTAGTATTCTCCGCAATCGACAGGACGCCTTCAAGCCAGACTCGCTTGCAGATGACGTTGTTCCGCTTGTTGCTGCGTTCGGATCCCAAACGCACGGGGATGCGCGGAAAGCGATTGATCTCCTCAGATGGGCTGGCGAATTAGCCGAGCGACGTGGAGCTGACACGGTTATCGAGACTGATGTCCGTGATGCTCAGGAGAAATACACCGAAAACCGCAAGCTCCGCCACATCAGCGGCATTTCGACTCAAAAGAAACTCTCTATCTACGCCGTGGCGGCGACGGCCAACTACGCAAGAGAACATCCTGAGTGGATCCCTGCTGGACCTGCGTTCAAGACGTACCAATTCATTGCTGATACGATGGACGCGGACCAGTACAGTCGTGAGACCTTCGTAAATCACGTCACAGAGCAGAGTACGTACGGTGTACTGGACTTTGAGCGTCGAGGCAAGGGGCGAGGCAGGGGAGTGCATATGTATTTCTCCCTCTCCGAGGATCCGGAAACGATCATGGAGACGATCCGTGAGGATTCCCGATTCGAAGATCTAGCTCACGAAGAGGCGACTATCAGCGCTGTTGTCCGCGAACGGCTGAAGCAGTTCCGGAGTAAGAACTAATCTCGCCCGTATTCTCCCCGCACTTACTACTCGAAAATGGGGAGTGTCCGTATCCCGCGTGATGCGTTACAACTCGAAAATGGGGGGTGTCATTTGTCGGGATGTCTCGTTACTACTCGAAAACGGGGGGTGGGTGAGCCAAGAGATTTGACGTGCCGATCGATGTACTGTGCTATCTCCTTGCCCTCTCCCATTTACAACTCGAAAACGGAGGGTATCATACGATCTCTTTGTCGTCGATGCCATTGATGACGCGGAGACGGTGGAGAAACGACGGAAATGCGGTGGGTGTGGTGTCTTCAAAATCTGCCCCACCCCCCCCACCCTCATCCAGTTACGACGGAAACGTGGGGTGGATACCCTCTCTTCGAGTTTTACTCATCCGGGTTGACCGGACCCATTCACACTGAGGGGTGTCGGGTACACCCCATCCCATTCACACTCTGGGGGGTGTCATCTGCTACGCTCCGAATCACGTTGAAACGAACATCAGGCTACAGTTCCATCTCGTCTACTCGTCGGAATTCACCGGCCCTTTGTACTTCGACGTCACCGAATCTCCTTCCCGCCACTGCCAGTAGTAGTAGCGGTTGTCGTTGATCTCCTTGATCGTGATCGTCGCCTTCGCCGGCACGTCGTCTGGGAGGTCATCGGGGCGTTCCTCGATGTCGGCATCGTCCGCTTCCTCCTCGAGACGGGCTTCGCGCTCCTTGTATTCGGCCAACGCCTCGGCGTAGCTGGCAGCGTCCCGAAGATGCTCCGATGTGGCTTCGTTGAGGGCGTCGACGATCTCCGTCGGGAGGTTTGCTGGTGGGGAGGGTGGTTCGTAGGACATCGACTCTCTTCGTGTTAACCAACAAAACTCGCCGATCCATAGTTCTGTTGGTTAAGCAGGTTCGTGGACTCGCTGACCTCGTCCTCTGTAACATCATGAGCAACTAATTTATAAACCGGTTTCGTAATATGTTACACCGTGCTCCGGCGTATTGAGCTTGAGGCCCTCTCCACAGTCGACCGCGGCGACACGATCTCCGAACTCGCGACGAAACTCGACCACAGCGAGAGTTATCTCTCTCGTGCCGTCGGTGCCCTCGTCGAAAAGGGGCTCGTCTACACGGAACGCGATGGCCGGCGAAAACGAGTCGTCCCGTCGGATGCTCGCGCCGTCGAACGCTATCGGGACCTCGTCCGCCAGCACTCCCACATCGAGTTCCCCGAGCTGCTGACCGGAAAGGCACTCGAGGTGCTGTACTACCTCGACCAGCCGCGAACCGTCTCCGAGATCGCCGACCGGAGCGACAACTACCGCAACACGGTCAACCGCGTCCTCAAGCGGTTTCGCGACCGTGGGCTCGTCGGGACGGCCGACGGCCGCTACGAGTTCAACGCCGATTTCGACCGCATCCACGAGTTTGCCCGTGAACTCGCACACCATCTGCATCGTCACCGCCTCGAAGCCGTCGCCCCGAAGGGCACGATTCTCTGGGAGGACTACGATGAATTCCTCGCCCAGGCCGAGACGGAGATCGACGCGGAGGCGTTCCACGAAACCGGCCTCGCTCGATTCGCGGCCTTCGACCTCCAGTTCCTGCTCACCGGCCATCGCTACTACGTCTACTCCGAGGAGCTCGACGCCGTCTCGCCAGCGGAGCTCTGCTGTCACACGCTGTTAATCGACGAGGGCAGCCGCCACCGCTCGTACTGTCTCCTTCTACTCAGCCACGTCGACGTCGACGAAGAGGATCTCCGAGAGCAGGCGGTGAAGTATGGACTCGAAGATGTGATCGACGCGCTGCTCCAGTACCTCGAGACGCAAGGCGAGGTCGAGGACGACCGGCTTCTCGCGTGGTCGGAGTTCCAGAAGCTGGCGGGTGAGTACAAAATCGAACGGTGATCGAGTACTGAGACGAAGCTAATTCTGTAAGGGTTACGCGTCGTCCGGGCGAGGGGAATTCTCGTACTTGACCATCTTCTCGGGCTTGTCAGAGATGGTCTCGTAGATCTGTTGGAGGGTTTCCTCCGCGGCGAGGAGATTGTGTTCGT
>Ga0306889_100276_pt1 | contig 22165 bp, 28 predicted proteins | sample AntDeeMetagen190_FD_190436 | JGI IMG/M metagenome (GOLD analysis project Ga0306889, IMG submission 190436) | Saline lake microbial communities from Deep lake, Antarctica - Metagenome #190 (v2) (version 2) | ecosystem: Environmental > Aquatic > Non-marine Saline and Alkaline > Saline | place... | reverse complement strand
AATACTGCGACTATTCGCGCTGAAGTGCTGTATAGCTTTCCAATATGGTTTCAGTAAGTTTTCCACTGCCTACGCGTAGCCCATAAGCCGTCTGACCGGACCCCTTTCTACTTCGCCCTCATCCTCTGTATGTTACACGCGACTTCTGACAGGGTTCAGTGAGGTTTCTGCGCTCGTGCTGAATACAACGCGCGAGTCGGGTACTCGATTTCGAACTAAGGCTCGTTGGCGGCGTCGTCTGTCCAGTCGAGGTGGCGTTCGCTCGACGTCAGCACGATCGTCGAGAGGTAACCGATGCTGCTGGGACCGTCTACAATGGTGTAAACCGGGCCGTGAAATCGAGATCGAAACTGAACTGGCTACTGCTGTCCGTCGCGAACTGGTCGAGCGACGGCGAGTAGGTCCTCACCTGGATGCGGTCCTGCCCGTCGCTTCCACCGCCCTGGATGAACTGAACGAGACGCATCCAGCCGTTCCCCCCGTTCGGGTAGTCTTGATAGTCAGCAAGCATCTCGAAGACGGGAAGACCGGCCGCATTCGTCGATACCTGGTGGTTCTCACCATCGTTTGAACCAATTCTTACGTGGAAGTGCCCGTTGAGAACCATGAACACCTGGGGGTTCGGTTCGACGATTTCCCGCCAGATCTTCTCCCCGGAACTGCCGTTATTGTTTTCTTCTTCGACGAAGAATGTCCTACCCTTCGGGAAACCGTCCCATAGGTAGGCGTGGGTCGTAATAATCGTCGGCCGCTCGGGATACTGGTCCATGATGTTCTGGGCCCACCCGAGTGGCGTATTCTCGTCGGAGGCGTCCCCGGGTGCCTCCCACTCTAAACCGATGTGAAGGAAATCGAACCCACCTGTGGAGAAGAGTTGATACTGGCTGAGGTCGTTCGGTGCAGACCCCCCGAACCAGTTCCGGCCGACGTATCGGGACCGGCCGAAGAACCGGCGGTAGTTCTCGGTCGACGAACGACGGTCTTCTTCCACCGCCCAGTCGTGATCACCCGGAGGAGTGGCGTACGGGACGAGTCCGTCAGGGTTCAACTCAAGATCTCCATCGAGGGTATCCATGACGCCGTCGATGCGGTTCCACTCGGTTCGGCTGGCCCCGTCGTCGACGAGGTCACCCTCATGGGCCACGAACGCGATGTTTTCCGACTGGAGATTGTCGACGATCCAGTTCGTCTGGTCCTGCGCGTACGAAAGCAGGCTAGACCTCGCCACATACTTCTGTGTGTCGGGCAGGGCGACGAGGGTCCAGTGTTCGGTCTGTGCACTGACGCGTTTGCTGGCGCCCAGCCATGAAAAAGCCGCTCCGCCACCGGCTAGCTTCAGAAACGTTCGACGGTTGAACAAGAGCCGCGACCTCGAAGCACCGGAAGTACGTGGCATAGAACAGGAAGGTGCCCCCACGTTAGATCCGACCGAGGACCCAGAGTACAGCGAGGACACCCATCGCCCCGGCGAGCACGCCGATCCCCCCGACAAGCAGGAAGCCGGGGACCGTTCCGGCGAGCAGTGCGTCGACTACGGCGGCTTGCAGCATCGTGATCCCGTCATATCCGATGAGCCCTTCTATCAGTTCAGTGAAGAGATACAGGCCAACGAGGATGACAACTATCTTTAACAGCGTTTCGGTGAAGCTTTTGGTTACTATTTTCGTCATATTTCTATCTCTCGACAGTTCTTCGCACTATTCATACCGTAGTACGATTTCAGCCACGAGAAGCCCGAACCACAATATAAATCGCTACCCCATGGCGTCTCAGCCGACTGGTTTGTTACCAATGCACAATACGGTTCGAGAGTATAAAATCTTAGCGCTGCAAATTCCCCACAGGACAGCTGAAACACTCTGTCTTCAGCAGGGCATCGCAATCATCACGTGGGTGTGACAAAACATCTGGCGGTCAGTTCGCGTCCTGTATGTATCACGCACTTCCAATCATAATCTGAGGGTTTCAGCAGATTTTCACAGCCCTCACGTTCTACCCCCTCGCGGTCAGATCGTCGTTGAGCGACGTTCTACGCGCCCATCAGTTACCGCGACGGCGTCTTTCTCTTCCAGTCGCCTCACAATCTCCTGTACGTCCGCTGCGGGCCAGTCGAGTTCCTGTTGTAGGTCAGTCACCGATTTCGGTTCGTCGAGCGCGTGCAACACCTCCAGTTCCTCGTAGACGCGCTCGGTGATCTCCGCAACGGGGTCGTGCAACGGTGTCGTCACGTTGTGTTGCTCGGTGAGATCGGTCAACGCTTCGTTGACGTACGTCACGAACAACTCTTGCTCCAAGAGTTCGACCTGCGTGTCGAGTTCCGCTTGGACGACGTCGAACTCGAGGCCGGTCTGCATCAACGAAAACATATCCTCGATATCGTCCACCCGACCGGCGACCGCTTTGAACAGGAAGATATCTTCTGGACTCACGAGTTCGACCACGAGATTCTCCGGGTCGAGATACCGTTCGCTCCGCTCACGAATGCCTGGAGACAGAATCAGTTTGCCAATCACCTGCTGATTGAAGACGTCGATGCGACACCCGTCATTATTCTCGAGGATTCGCTGGGCACCGAGCTCTTCATACTCTTCGTCCGGTTCCCGGACGATATCGTATCCTATCTCGAGGAGTACCGCTTGTAGCTGACTCAGATCGTCGCCAGAGGAGACGATGAGATCGATATCTTTGGTCGTCTCTTTGAGTCCGCGAAACGCCATCGACCCACCGCCAATCAAGAAGACGGTGAGTGGGTTGTCCAGCTGCTGACCGATGCGCTCGAGTTCTGACCGGATGTATGCTCTGTCGAATCGGGCCCTCATAGCGTCATCTCGTACTCCTCAGCCAGTTCCTGGAAGTCCTCCCACTCGGGGAGTTGCGACGTCCGCTGGTCACCGCTGGTGTCGAGATACGTGTAGAGTTCGTCGACGACGTCTTCGACGCCGTACTTGGTGGCTTGGGCTCGGAGTTCGTCGCGGTCGATGTCGACGTGACTGAGCAAGAGCAGGCAGTATGACTGAGCCCGTGCGCCCGAATCGATTACGAGCATGTGGCAGCACAACATCTCTGGGGAGAGATCGCCCGCCGTCTCCGAATAGAGGTAGTGTCTGCGGTCACGTGCCAAGAGTGGGAGACCGTATCGCTGAAACTGGTCTGGCCCTGTCGGAATGAAGTGTTCCTCAGTGAGTTCAGTCGGCGTCTGCACAAGGAACTCGTCGAGGGACTCCCACAGAATGGTGTACGTGTCGGTCTGTTCTTCGACAGTCTGGCGGTGGACCTGATGAGCGAGCTCACGAGCGAATGCACTCAGCTGTTCGAAGCCGTCATTCAGTGCGTACGGCCCGTCGTCGGTTTGGTAGACGATTCCGCGATGTTGAAGTGGGGCAATCGCACGGTGGGCGGTGCTTCTGTGGACGTCGGCGTGGCGTGCGAGTTCGGTCACGGTCCGCGGGGTGTCGAGGTAGTAGCACACACGGAGGGCAGCCCCTGACAACAGCTCCGGCCAGTCGATGTGTGAGTACTGCTGCGTGAGGTCCGTGAGTAACTCGAGTGCCTTTGCGTCCGACAGTCGAACCTGCTTTGTTTTCCCCTGTCGGCGTGCCTCGACGAGGCCAGCTGTTTCGAGCCGTTCAACAAGTTCTGAGGTGTAGCTGAGACTCCGATCGAGATTCGTTGCGAGTTCAGAGACCGTCTGCTCACCGTGGAGGGCAGTAAGGGCGCGAACCTCGCCTTCTGTGAGCATACTGTTGCATACTAGCGAACCCATATATAAATGACTTTGGTATTCTGCAACACTCAACTAACTCAGTCGAGACGGGAACGTACCGGGTGAAAGCCCTCGGCCGCTCGGCATCCCGCGACCCACGCTGCGCTCCTCGTGCCTGTGGTGCTTGCGGAGTCGGGGGACGACCGAGACGACTTCGCCCTTTCTGAGTCCACCAGGAGATCAGCTGTGTCACTGAGCGTCGAGCCCGGTTGAACAGGTTCTTTGTTACGGCACGCCCCGCTCGCCGCTTCCGCCCTCCGCGTCGCTCGCACCTAGTCCGGATAGATTGACCGCAACACTCTTTACTGATTCTCTGTAAACTGTAAACACCCAATTGCCCATGTCACGCACGCCAAACCGAACCAACGGCGACGTCATCCGCGACTTCCTCTCGGTCGCGGACCTCCTTGAGGAGCCACAGCTCGCCCAACTGTACGCGTATCTCGCCCGAGAGGAAGACGCAACCGTGCAGGAACTCATGAACGAACTCGACCTCGCGCAAGGCACGGCCTACACCTATGTGAACCGGCTGGTCGACGCCGGCGTCATCGAGGCGACCACCGACGAGCAACCCCGGGTGTACGTCGCTCGCGACATCAATCTGACCGTCACAGCAGCTGATGGCGCTCGCGAGTACACGATCACGCCCGCACTCATCGACGCCATCGCCCGTCGCACGACCGACGACGACATCGATACCTACATCGACCGCCACGGCATCGCCGGACTCGCAACGGCACTCACCTACACCATCGACCGAGAACGTGGCGAGGTCACCCACCGGCTGATGGCCCGTGATCTCGACATCTCGCCGCTCGCCGCCGAGATCATCCTGCAGGCGCTCCACCCCGTCGTCCACGAGCACTTCGATATCGAGGAGGCAGGCGCGTCGGTCACGGATATCGAGGGTGTCGACCGGGACATCGCCGGCGACGACGCGTGAGCGCCATCCATATCGCTGATACCGGTCTGTTCGTCGCGATGGGCCAACCGTCGAACCGTCGGTATCAGGTCGTCCGGACGTTTGCACGCCGGAACGACATGACGTTCGTGCTCCCGGAACGCGTCTACGACGAACTGACCGTCAACGCGTCCGACGTCGAGACACCGCCGATCGACACGGCAATCGACGAAGGGTGGGCCCGAGTCGCAGCCCCGTTGGAATATACGAACGCACTAGTGTCCCGGACGATGGACGGCGTGCAGCGATACATCGCGAACGCTGATGACCGCCCTGCCGACGAGATCGAACGTGCGGATCCAGCGCTGGCAGGGGTCGCCGCTCAAGCGTTCGTCGACGAGACCGCTGATTACGCTTACATCTACACGACGGATACCCTCGCTGGAGAAGGGGCTGAGAATGTCTTCGCCAGTGAGGGCTACGACGATTCAGTCACGTACGTGAACGGCTTCCGCTTCGTCGAAGATCTTCTCGAGTAGGCCGCTCCTCGTTGGGACCGCACACCAGTCACTGCGGAGCAAAATTCGATATCAGCCCGCCAACGATGGCCGTTACCATCTCGAAAGCCCTCGGTCGCTCGGCATCCCGCGACCGCCGCTGCGCTCCTCGTGCCTGTGGTGCTTGCGGGGCCGAGGGATGACCGAGACGGACTCGCCCTTTCTGAGTCCACCAGGATATCGGCTGTGTCACTGAGCGTCGAGCCCGGTTGAACAGGTTCTTTGTTACGGCACGCCCCGCTCGCCGCTTCCGCCCTTTGCGTCGCTCGCGACCGACCATTCCGGGCGTGCGGGCGCTCTCCGCACCGCGAGCGCCCGTTCCGGGCTAAAGTGAATCTGGTCTCGACGCCAGCGGGTATCCCCGTCGGTTGCGCCCCTTGCGGGCTTTCGCGTTCCAGCGCTTTGTGCCGCCTGCGCTGTCGCGCGCCACACGGCGGCGCGCGTTCTCGGCGACAGTCGCCCTGGACACGGTCCCGCGCATCGGGCCGGACACGAGCGGGCATATCGGTATCGACACACCTCTGCACTGACTACGTCGCCGGTGGTTCTTTTTGCGCCTGCAATGGGTGCAGGCGCGAAGCGATCGTGCCTGCATGGTAATACAGGTGATTTCTGATGGAACAACGCCACCAGCGACAGGTGTATCGTCAATCAGCAGGGGATTGGCCGGATGTCCGTTGACCTTAACGAGATTGAGCAGGCCGAAGACGAACTGGAAGACTGGCTGGTCGACCAAGCCGAATCCGGCGTTCCCGAAGTCGTCCTCATCGGGCACCTTCGTGACTACGCTGACGACATCGAGCATCTCGGCTATGTCCCGAGGATGTGGGGCCACAGCGACCGATGATGTGACCCCAACTCGACTTGCTGGTGTTGGTTTTTCGCGCCCGGAACGGGCGGAGGCGCGTCGTGATCGTGCCTTCACCAGAGAGGAATTGAAAATGAGACGACGTTGCCAGACCAAATCCGACAGTAGTTTTCCGAGAATCGTACAGTCAACTGGAATCGGCGAAGGCGTGCCCTGGATACAATATCGTTCAGAGCCATGAAACGAACGAATACGTTCGATATCGCTCCCGACTCTGAAACAACAGAAGAGATCCTCACGCGAGTGCTGGACGCGTCGGCAAGCCTCTGGAATAAACTCACCTACGACCGCCGGCAGCAGTTCTTCGACGGCGAAAGTGTCTGGGAGTGCGATGGCTACTACGACGAGTACGTCGACGTGCTAAGCGGAGCGACGACCCAACAGATCGCTCGCGTGAACGATACTGCGTGGCGATCCTTCTTCGAACTTCTCGACGATCCTGAGTACGATCCGAGTCCCCCCGGCTACTGGGGGAATCAAGACGATGGCCGAGAGCTCCGAACCTACATTCGAAACGATTCGTACACCATTCAGTGGAATAGGCGGTCCCGACTGGAAATCCGCATCGGCATGGATCTCAAAGACGAGTACGGATTCGGAATGTACGAACGGCTTCGGTTACCGGTTCGGGGCAATCCGAAGTGGTGTGGGGATAGTGGTCGACTCGAAATCTCGTACGACTCGGTCGAAGAGACGTACCGTGTGCATCAATCCGTAACCATCGACGACGTCGAAGAGAGCAGATCAGATGGCTCCGAGGCCGCTGCACTCGATCTCGGTGCAAACGTGCTCGTTGCCTGTACGACAACAGCCGGTGAGCAGCATCTCTACAGTGGCCACCACCCATTCCAGCAGTTTCGAGAGACGACTAACGCTATCGCCAGCGCTCAAGCGAAACTCCCTGATGGACAACACACGAGTCAACGAATCAAACGGCTCTATCGCAAACGCTCGCGGCGACGTGACCACGCAGTGAACGCACTCCTTCGGGACTTAGTCGAGCGCTTAGAGGCGGCTGGTGTCTCAACGCTCTACCACGGCGATCTCACCGGGGTGCTCGGTGAGTACTGGTCAGTCGAGGCGAACCTCAAAGCGCAGACCTTCTGGGCCCATCGGCAGTGTATCGACCGACTCGAATCAGTCTGTGAAGAGTACGGCATCAACGTGGAAACACTCTCGGAGGCATGGACGTCTCAGACGTGTCCAGACTGCGGTGACCGAGAACGAACGCGTCGCCATCGAGAGACGCTCACTTGCCCGTGTGGTTTCGACGGCCATGCGGATCTCGTTGCTTCGAGAACATTGCTCGAATGGGCGACGGACACACCAGTCAGGCCGACGGCACGGCCCGTGCGGTTCCAGTGGGACGATCACCAGTGGTATCCTGTCGAGGGAGCCGCAGTGACGCCCAACGAATAGCGCACAGACCCGCGAGGTGCCGCCGTAGCGTCCTCGACGCTAGCGATCGGACGCTCCCACGAGTGGAGTGGATGTCGACCCGCTGGTCGCTTGCTTTTCGAACAGATACGCCGAACACTATTACAGCTCTGAATAGTATTACTAAGTTCAGACACATTCTCAGGAGCGTGCTGCATACAGAGCGCGAATGTGGCATTGCTCGAGGAGCGATTAACACGGAAGGTCAAACGCTCAGTACAGGAGCGTATTCAGCACAGGAGAAACAAGTGGAAGAAATATCAGGAGTCCTATCTACCACCGAAACAGCCATTGGTGGGTATTTTCTATCTACGATATGGTTAGACTAAAAATTGCACTCGCCGCCGCCCTTTTTGCGGCTCTTGGTGTAGCAGTCACTCAATTAATACAGCTAACTTTCATTGAATCTGCTGCGGCGAACGCAGCTATAGAGGGTCTTTTCGTAGGTACAGTCGTCTATTTTGGTCTCAAAACTCTCGAACGTTCTGTGGATTCACAGTAGTGGCTCTGTTGAAATCCCATTCTTCAGATACTTTTTCGTCTGAAACAGCCGGTCGATGAGAGCTGCGTATTCATCGTCGATGCACGGTTGGAAGAGATGTTAACTACTCGCACGGAGTAGTCTCTAGCGGTGAAACGTATGTCCGAAGAAGAGATTGAACGATACAGCTTCGACGAAGAATCCACCGAACAGTTCCTGTTTCTCGGGGCGGTCGTCAGTATCGTCGCGGATGGCACCGCGACGGGCGGTGCCCTCACAGTCACCGAGATAGATGCGCCGCCGAACTACGAAAATAACCTTCACACGCACCCGCCCAACGAACTGTTCTACGTCCTCAGCGGAGAGATGACGCTGTACGTGGACCGGCAACCGCACCGCTTGACCGAGGGTATGACCGGATTCGTTCCAGCAGATCACCCGCACGGATTTCGCGTCGGCGGCGACGACCCACTCCACGTTCTCGCCATCTTCGCTCCGGCCGGAATGGCGGGCTTCTTCCGAGAGGTAGGGACTCCCGTGGAGACGCATGCGATTCCAGAATACGACGGCCCATCTGAAGCCGACCTCGAACGCATGGAATCCGCCAGTCCGAAGTACCACATGGAACGGCTCGGCCCACTCCCTCCCGAGACGTGAACAGGCCACGACTGGTCCCCACATATCCTGAAAGTTTGCTGCATACACCCTCTGTATGCAGCAGGCCTGTTCTCTCAAATTATAGGGATTTCAGCACAAGATCGAGGTTCGGTAAGCAGGCGCACTGACACCTCCTATTTTGGTGTTTCTCTCCGGCCCGCCCCGCTCGCCACATTCCGCCCTCCGCATCGCTCGCGACCGACCATTCCGGGCGTGTGGGCGCTCTCCGCACCGCCCGCGCCCATTCCGGGCTAAAGTGAATCTGGTCTCGACGCCAGCATTAAGCGCGTTTTCGGTTGCGCCCCTCGCGGGCTTTCGCGTTCCAGCGCTTTGGGCCGTTCCGCGCGGCGAGCCACCCCACGGCTCGCCGTGCTCACGACCGTCGCCCTGGACACGAACCCGCAGTCCGGGCCGGACACGAGAAACGGCTTAAAGCTGGACGCTTGCTCCGGGCGGGTCGGCGCGCGGTGCTGGTTGGGTGACCTTCCTTTGGCGCGCTCTCGCTCGCGCCCCAAGGGGCGCTCACGAAGGCGCGAGCGAGAGCGCATAGATGGTTCTGTCGGGCGTTGTCGTCGAAGAACCGCGATGTAGGAGCATCGCGGTGGCGGGCGCGTGAGCGCCTTCAGGTCTTGGTGAGACCAATGTCAAGTAAGAACGTTACCAGTCAAGTAGTTTCGGTCGATGAACAGGCATTCGAAAAAGCGGACGAAGCGGCGGTCGATGAAGAGGGCTTCGAGGTCGTCGATGAGACGCCGGAGTTCCAGGCGACGGTGCAGATGGAGGTACAGGCAAAGGTCGATGCGAACCACCCGGACGGGATGGTCGACACCAGTGAAGAGCGGATTTACGGTGCGACCCTCGAACAGGAAGAGCGCATTCGGGCGCGGGAGGCTGAACTGGAGCGCATCAGTGCCCAGGCGGAGATGGGGACGCAAGAAGGTCGGGAGAAGCGGACGCGAGATATCGCAGCGAAGCGGAGCGCTGAGCGGCGTGCAGAGTTCCAAAAGCGGGCGGCGAGCGTGGACCCGTGGGCAGACCCGGAGCGAGACGATCCTCGTGCAGAACTAACTCAGGAGCAGTTGGCAGCGGTGAACAAGCAGTCGATGCGGCTGGCAGAGAAGCTGGATGGCTGGTCGCGAGCAGCGATTGGCCGGCGGTTGGGTGAAGCCGTGGTCGGTGGGAAAGACCTGACGAGTGCAGTCGTTGGGGTGTTCGAGGAGTTGCAGACGGCGCCGGGACAGGTGGTTCCCATCGGGATGCTCGAGGACGTCAATCGCAAAGAGGTGAGCATCGAAGGTCGTGTTACGGTACTCTGGGAGAGCGACTCGCCGGCCATTCAACAAGTCGGACTCATCGAAGACGAAAGTGGGAAAACGAAAATTACGGTCTGGGAAAAATCGAACCAACCCTGGATTGAGGAGGGCGAGCATGTTCGAATTCACGGAGCAGCGAAGAACTGGTACAACGGGCGCGTCTCAGTAGCCCTCACTGGGTGGAGCACCGTGCATTTCCCTGAGCGCGGTCGGTGGTGGGAGTAGCCGGTCGTCGCATTCTTCTTTTTTGCTACGTGCCGGACCGACCCAGACCCCACCTCCCCACCCTCCGCTCCGTGCTCGCTTCGCTGCGCGCGCAGCCACAACCTCGACAACGCACCGGTTTATCAGATTCGCGTGTCATTGAGAGTCGGTCGCCTCTCGAATTTTAAGGAGAGCCTCATCTATAGAAAAATCTCCGGGAAGGTTCGCCTGTTCACGATGCCAATCACTGGGCATTTCCTCTGGGGGATTGAAATTCACACGTTGCGTCTTTCCCATTTCATAAGCAGGCACGTATATCGCCGTACCCTCTTCGTGGATGGCACCAGCGAATATATCGACGGTACCATCGGGGTACCTCTCTGGAGAGATTTCCAACTCGTAACGGTATTTGTCATAATCGCTCGTCGTCTTTACCTGAACTCGTAACAGCCCCCACCCAACGTCGGTTATCAGGTCGTACTTCTGCTCGTGACCATGGGGATAAGCGACACCATACCCATTTCGAAGGATGTCTGCGGCGACTAAGGCTTCGGACGCATCACCCCGCCAACCTCGTTCCAAATCCATACTAATCTACTGATGGTACTACTACAGAAAAGTACGTCCGATTAGTCCTAGTTTCGATGAGCTGACTGCCTCACTCCGTTGTAGAGGACTGCAACACCGTAATTCAATCACGCCAAATCTCAGTAGGTGCGCCAGTCCTGCACAGAGTCTTTCATCCCCTCAATCGGTGAGGGGCTCGCTGTACTGGCGAGTTCCCTGAACACGATGAAAACGATGGCAACCAGAGACATCTACGAAACGGACTTCGACGAGGACGTCCAGACGGAATCGAACGCTAACCAGTGCCCCGAGTGCGACGGGCATGTCACTACGAACACGGTCGAAACGGTCTGCGAGGACTGTGGCCTAGTAATCGATGAACAGCGAATCGATCACGGGCCGGAGTGGCGGGCGTACGACGACGAGGAATGCGAACGAACGGGCGCCCCGCTCACTGCGGCCCGTCATGACCGAGGGCTCTCGACGGAGATCGGTCGGGGAACCGACGCGAAGGGGAACAAACTCTCAGGGAAGAAGCGGCAGCGGCTGGCACGAATGCGCCGTGAACAGACCCGTGGACGATTCCAGTCGAAAGCTGAGCGAAACCTCGCACACGGCCTGGGTGAAGTTCGAAGAATCGCAAGCGTCCTTGAGCTTTCAGGTTCGGTCCGTGATCAAGCGTGCCAACTGTTCCGGAGCGCTCAAACCGAAGACCTGCTTCGAGGCCGATCAATCGAGGCGATAGCGGCAGCAAGCATCTACGGAGTCTGTCGCTGTAACGGCCACTCGCGGTTACTCGACGACGTCGTCGACGCAGCACGCGTTGAACAATCGAGAGTCACGAATGCGTACAAGACGCTGAATACAGAACTCGGACTACCGACTCAGCCGGTTCGCCCGAGCGAATTCATCCCCCGTCTCGCGTCAGAACTTGGCATTTCAGATGCCATCCGGCGTCGAGCAGTGGTACTCTCGAAGCACCATCGAGAAACGGCTATTTCAAACGGGTGTCGTCCGAGTGGCGTCGCGGCGGCCTGCATTTACAAAGCTGCACAGGAACACGGAAGGTCACTCACACAGCAGAGAGTTGCAGATGCTGCAGGGATGTCAGCTGTGACAGTTCGTGCCCGGAGAGACGAACTCAACGCGGTGTAAGCCGTTTTTTAAGGACATCAACTTCATACGCTGAGAGATGAGTTACTCAACCATGACACTCACAGAGACGGTCGATTATCTCGCCGAGGAGTTAGATCTGGAGCGGAGTGAACACGTCCGGCAGGTCGGAAAGGCAGTCGCAATACTACGTGATTGAACAAGACTGGCCCTATCCTCCCAGTAACCCAACACAGCACCCTTTTGCATATATTTGAATAATCCGAAGATATATTGAGAGTGGCCGCATACAGATACGTATGACCGAGTTCGATCCGGCCCCCACGTCCGACGATACGCAGCGCCAGTGGCAGACGGGGACAGACACATTTGGTCGTGTCTACGACATCGTCCTCGGCGTTACCTCCCCGACTGCCTACACCGAGATCGCTGAGCTTGCGGACTGCTCTCCGAATGCCGCAAAAAAGCACCTCGACCGCTTGGCGGAGATGGGCATCGCTCGAGCCGATAGAAACAGCAGCCCAGCAACATACGAACGAAACGAGGGGTATCTCGAATGGCAGGACGCCAGTCGAATCGCAACCGAGCTCTCTATCGAAGCGATCATCGACCGCGTGGAGGCGCTTGAATCTCAGCGAACGGAATACGAAGCGCAGTTCGAGACGACCGACCCAACGGCTGTCAACGTGTTTGATCACGATAGCCACGAAACCATCCACGAGCGGATGACCGCCATCAGCGAGTGGCAGGGCGTGATTCGGGATATCAGGCTGTACGAACTTGCTCGCCAGCTCTCCCAGAATGACGGACATCTGATTCCGGCCTAAATGAGTCAGCCACCAGAGGATCCGGCCTCACACTCGACGGGCCCACCGGATCGGCAGACGCTGCGCCTGCTGGAGCGACACCTGTCGTCGGATTCGCTCGTCGCCGAGACTGCGTTCGACCCGGATTCATACGAACCTCGACTGCTTCGTGGACTGCTCGACGCTGGACGCTATCCTGACACAGTAACAGCGGCCCGTCTCGACATCCGATGGTTCACGACTGGCGATTTCTCGATTCACTACGTCGAAGAGCACGAGGACGGGAAACGCTGGGAATGTCGCTGGGACCGGCACCCGAACGCGCACAACACCCGGTTGCACTTCCACAAGCCACCGTCTGCCACCGAAATCACCGACCTCGAACTCCCGTCGCTCCATCCACTCGAAGTATACTCCACCGTCCTCACGGCGATAGAGCAACGCATAGAGACACTATGGTCGTCACAGTGATCTCGTGGAGAAGGGGAGCATGAGTTCTACACGGCCGGTCGCGAGGCGGGCCGATGGTTGACGCAACGTGACGTTTCCGAGTCTGGGGATGTCACGTCAACCACGGTTCGGACGCATCACGAGACGCTCAGTGAGCTCGCGGTCTAGACCGGCCATGTAGGAAGCGAAGGCGTCCCATTCTCCCAGCGAATTGCCTCTACCGCCGCCGGGAACTGCTGTAGTCGGTCATTGAGGACGGCGAGTGGATGCGCGTCGAGAAACGCCGCGCTATGCCGGTCGACAGGCGTGTCTTCGTGATTGAGTTGGATGTGACAGGGCCCAAGGTCCGGGTGATCGGCGTCCTGGTGGAAGCCCAGCATCAGATGCCGGTCCGGTTCGACCCAGTTGATGCGGTAGTATTCATGGTCGACGCCGGCAGGGTACCAGAAGCGAATTTCCAGTCGTGCAGTCGCCGCGTTGTAGGAGTCACTCAGGAACGTCGTCGGATCGACATCCGCGATGACGTACCGGGGTCGGCGTCGAGACGGCCGATAGCGGACGTCCTCGCACCCTGGCTGGTTCGTCAATCGGTCGTGAACGTCGCGGAGGAGGGTCCGTTGTGTATAGCGGTCGCGACCGGCGAGAAAGATCATGCTGTATGAGGAGAGGATTAGCTCGTGGCGCGGTCAGCCACGTCGGTCATCTGTTCGCGGGCGGCTTCGACGTCAGAGTAGAGTTCCAGTGCGTGCTTGATGAGGCGGCGATCCTCCTCGTTCTCACGCCAGAACGCAATGACGTCACGACGCTCGCGGAGCTCGGCACTTGCGAGATCACCGTCAGCGAGCGACTGTTCGAGCTCCTCCCACGTCTCGACGTCGTAGGTTGCCTGCCACTCCTCGATCTCCTCGGTGATCGCGGCCAACTCGTTGCGTAGCTCCTCGCGCGCGTTTTCTTCGATGAGCGTACGGATCTCCTCGAAGAGCAGGCGCGTATAGTCCGGCTGATAGCGCGTGGTCTCACCAGCCTCGACGCGGCGTAGCTGGCCCTGGTCGACGAGATCCTGGAGTTCCTCGTTGGTCGTACTCCAGGCAGCGTCAGCCTGTTCGCTAATCCAGTTAACCGACCGCGGTTCGCGAAGCGTCTCGGCGACCGCTCGAATACGGTCGCGGGCGCTCATCGATTCAGTCCACGACTGGACGCCATCTCCCGAAGATTCGGACATGCTTGGCACCTCTTGCGACTGTGTTAGCGCTGCACTCGCATATATGTTTGTACTGTCTCGCATAATCAAGAGGTCATTACGAACGAGGGGGTCCTGACGTTGAAATACGGAGCCGACTGAAACTATGAGCCAACCGATGCACAACCGATATACTGACTTTGAGGAACTGCGGCCGACCGGCGAGGCGTCCCACATTCCGGACGCGAGGCTGGACGACGGCTGTGAGGGTCCCGGCGTCAACGCGTCGCGACGAACTCTGATGGCTACCCTGATGCGCCGACGGCCGCCGACGGCGAGTGCCGGTCCTGTGGGGCGTCAGTCCCAGACGGCCAGACGAAATGCCGGTTCTGTCTCACCAACTATCTCGGAAGTGACGCGACCAGCACGGACGAGACAGCGTCGACGACGTGCCTCGGCATCGTCCACCTGGTCGTCGAGTCGACCACGTTCTACGGCACCGTCGCGAAGGGCGGCACCGCGGCGAACCTCCTCTCCGCCAACGAGGCGGAGCCGGCCGTCGACGACTACACGCTCATCTACGACCTCGACGAGTCCCCTGCGCGCCAGCTGGCCGATCAATGGCCCTCACTCCCCGACGCGGTACAGTTGTCGTCAGAGGAGGGAGAGCGGCTTCTCAGTGCCGCCCGTGACCGGACAGGCTGGAACGGACAGGGAGTGTCGAAACGCCAGGAGCAGGCCCCGACCAGGCTCTACGACCAGCGTGGGGACGGCATCCGCGGCGCGTCGCGTCTCGACGCGGTCCTCGACGACGACGCGGTGTGGCTGGTTCCAGCGATGGCGCTGACCGAATCTACTGGCGAAGCTGCGGCTGATCGCCAGGTGTCGTCGATACCTTCGAAGGAGCAACTCGACTGCCAGAGCTGTGGGCGGGCGACCGACCACCGATTCAAAACCTACGAGTCGGTCCCGGATGAGGCGTGGACGGGCCAACCGATCTGGGAGTGCCGGGTGTGTGGCGCAGCTCGCTACCGCCCCACCAGATCGGAACAGGCCCCGCCTTAACCAACATATCGATACAGGGACAGACCAATGTTGGTTAACGAGTAGACTCAGTCCTACAGCTACCCGCAGTCGGAGATGTTTCTCTGCGTCGTGAATTGGCGAGGCGCTTCAAATGGACCCACGCAACACGCCCGGATATCGACTGCATCGCTCACTCACCAATCTCAAGCGCATCGAGACGGCCGGACTCGACGACGCAGATCAGGAGCGGATCGAGGTGGCGAGGACACTCCTCCAGAACGTGAGTCTGCTCACCCAACCGCAACACAGTGGGGACGCCGATACACAGGTAAAGTCCTGAGCGGCGTCGTAACGAGGAATTTGGCTGGATCGCTTCGGAGAGTGCTTATCGCCCCTAAGAAGGGTGCGGTGCGGACCAGTCACGGACGGCCTCCGTGGGGAAGCAGATGCGGGCAATTTCGACAGCGAGCTGGTGGGTTTTCCACGACGACCAGTCAGCATCAGAAGATGGTGAGTCGTGACTGAACTCACAAAAACGCTGGAACTGAAACCGGTAGACCCGAACGCTCACAAGCGGGAGAAGCTCCGTGAGACGTGGGCGGCCTACCAGGAGGCGCTCCAAGAGGCCTTCGACGCCAGCTATACCACTCTGGGGGAAGTGAACGACATCGTGGGTGACTACCAACTGAGCAGTTACGCGAAGAACACTGCTGGAATGACTCTATGGATTACTCGATTTCTGAATCCTCGGACTGATCCCCCTCACGAAGACTCTCCATAGCCTCCAGCATCATCGGATCAGGAAGATGGCTTAGCCGACCTCGTACTTCGTCGAGTTTGGATTCAATCTCGTACAGCTTTCGATCCGGTAACTGCTCATAGAAGTGCTCTGCATCCCACCCCTCTCTCAGCACCTCCACGATTGACTCTGCGTATTGCCGATGCTTCTCGTATTCAGAATCACGGTTATCAGGGAAATCAAATTCTGCGTCGAAATGAATCAGTATGTCAGCTGATTCTACTTGTCTCGGGTTTTGAAGGTTGACTGGATGGCCGGTAGGTGGGTGAGGACCGTAGTTACTGACCTGAAACTCAATTTCGAACTCGAATACATCCGGTTTCCCGATTATGATTTTAGAATCAAACCCGGTATGTGAAATGGAGATTTCTGTTCCTGGTGGAACTGCGAACCCATCACGGATGAAGTGCTCCATGATATCCCGGGGATTATGCGAAGTCTCAGCGAATGGAGTATTTTTTAGAGAACCGTCGACGTCGTCTAGTTCAATAATATCTTTGTCGACCCTGTCGTCGAACTCCCAGGTAATCTTCCCCGGGTATGTTTCCACATCGATAAGCCAGGAGTCAGAGAACCGTTCAGCGAACTGGAGAAGGAAGCCGTAAGCTGCAACCGTTTTGTGGAGGTTGCCTTTGGATGGAAGATTGAGCAATTGGTCGTGGTCCTCCTGACTCATGTTCTGAAGTATTCTGAAAGACTTTCTAACGCCTTCTGGCTGCCGGAGACTTTCTGGGTAGGCGTCGATGTATTCCTGGGTGTTCACTCTGAACGTGGAGAAGCTTTCGGATATATCGGTGTCCAAATCACCTTCAGTAAACAGGAGTTGGAGCTCTTGGTCGGAGACTAGCCGGGTTTCATCTCCTGCTCGAAACCGGTATTCACGTTTCTCAATTTCAGCTCCGGAACGGTTTACGCGGGCGTGAGGTATCTTTCCGCCTTGCTCAATCGCCAGTACGAACACTGATCCTTCAGAGAGATCGCCCTTTTGCGAGCTGTAGAACTCGTGGGTGAAACTGACTGTTGGACTGCAGTCGTCGCGAGAAATTTCTGATATTATCCCGGTAGCTCCCTCTTCTCGTATGCTTGCTCCTTCGGGTTCTCGTGTGTTGTCGTCGACACCGATAACGAGTTTTCCGCCGTTTCGGTTGGCGAAGCCGACCAGATTTTGAGCTATTTTCTTCCGGTTTTCGTGGCCAGGGTTCGTCAGTAACTCGCCGGATTTGAAGTCTAACTCTGAGCTTTCGCTCCGGGAAAGAAGATCTGCGAGGTCTTCTGAATGTACATCAACCATTTTAGAAAACAGGTGTGGTCGGTCCCTGAAAAACGTCACTCCTGGCGAAACCTCTGGCTGACCCCCTTACCAGTACATCCTTTACACTAGAGATTTGACTACTGTTTGATGGGTAAGGCCGGGTCGAAACTGTCCGCGAAAGAGCGGATAGGGTACGAGGTTTTCTTCTTCACCGCAGTCTACGGCCTCTACAACGTCTTCTTCGCATTGCCGCTAGCCATCGACACCCTTGTCTTCATAGCTTTGTTCGGCTCATTGTTTGTCCGTTACCATCTCGTGGTCTCCGATGAAGACTTGGACGAGTCCCCTGCTGCACGAATGACCGGTACCGCCATGTTCGTCGTATCCGTAGCTATCAGCTCTCATCTCGCTTTCAAAGCGTTGAAATCGGCGACGACAGGATTTGGACCGGGGTTGGAGCCGTATCTTGTCCTGCTTGGAGGAGCAGCTTCAGGAGTGTTTCTGATCGCAGTGTTCAATCACTCCGTGTTCCGCTACGATGAGCAGCGACGGGCGACGTTCAAAGAGAAGGCGAAAGGTGAGGATGGACCGGTGAAGTATATCGCTCGTGTATCGTTATTTCTCGAGCAGCAATCTGAGAGGGGGAACTACGATTTCGATGTCGAGGGTTCAGTGGACTTCGAGAAGTCCAGGCGTCTGTTTCTGAAAATGCGCGAAGGCGAGATCTCGCCGGACGAGCACAACCAACTGAAACAGCAATTGAAGAGGCAGCGAGATATTATTCCGATCTTGGTCGTAGGGTTTCATGCGTTGCTATCGATCTTCCTCCTCTTCGCCTTTGTAGCGACGGCAGAACTCTTTACGCCGACAGAGTCCGTGGAGATGCTCGGATTCAGCTTTCTGGTTATCGGTGTCTATAATTCGTTTATGCTTCTTCATACTCGGTTCGGGTTGCGGAGAGAGATTTCTCGGAAGCTTCGAACGATGCCTGTCGAGCTAGTAACTTGTGTTATTGTAGCGTTCGCGGCTGTGTCGAACGCCGACCTGATCCATGGAGCGGCGATACTGGTGGTTATGCCGGCTGCACTGTATCTAACCTCTGGTTGGGGATTCTCATCCAGTAAGAAGCTGTTCCTCATCTTGGCACGATTCATCGGTGAAAATCCTAGTGAAGAGTACGTCGAGTTGATGAAAGAGGTGATGGACAAGGAGGAAGGGTCAAGTTGACTTTTCTGGCAGTAACCATTCCTGTGATTCGACGTTTTGGCTAACGCCTTCCCGTTTCTCCAGCAGTTTGAGGTCGTGTTCCTCGAGTTTCTCCTGCTTCTCCCTGCTTCGTGGCAGCTGCTGTTTTTCAGGGACCGGAATGGGTGAGCCCCGCCGTAGGCTAGTGATTCGATGACCTCAGACGACGACCCGTTTCACGACTGCGAGTTAGGCCCCGATGCAATCCTTGGGACACGCACCTTCGAAGATGTCCTGTTCACCGACGACACGGAAACCCCGGTGAACGTGTTGACCGGCGAGACACCGGCACATTCGCAAGCAACCGTGGAGGAAGCGAAGGAGTTCGCTGCGAGTATCGACACGAAGACGCCCCAAATCGCGCTCCCGGCGTCAGTCGAAGCACAGGTCGAAACAACAAGCAAGCCGTACACAGCTGCTGCCTTCTTCCACTTCAAGGCGACAGGCTCGCTCGAACGCCACCGCGCCTACCATGCTGCGTACGACTCGGATACGTTCTCAGTTGAGTTCGAGGCCGATTACGAAACCGGGGACCTGACGATCAGCGTCGACGAGGAGGACCGCCAATCGGGGTTCGAGAACGTCTAGCCAGCATCGTCAGTACTATTTTTTGAGCGCCGGCGAGGGTGCCGGCGCATCATGTAGCGAGGCAGTGTGCAGTCGCGTGCGTCGGCAGACGACGGTGAAAACCGATGCATATCGTCATTTACACCCTGGTAGAGGCATCGACGCGAGACGACGCAGTGGCCACCGGTAAAGCAGTGTTCGACCGGCTAGTTGGAGCCGACCCGCACGGTGGCGCCGTATTCGACTACTTCGTCACGTTCGATCAAGAAGGCACGACGGTGGCAGGGAAAGCCCGTTGGGGCGACCTCCCAGTTGCAGCGCGCGTAGACTCTGACGAAGGCCAGGAACTCCTAGGGCGTGGTTGGGACGCGACGAAGAGCGAGTTCCAGCGGAATCTCAATCGAGTACAGGAGGCGCTCAGCGAGCTAAGTGTAGCTTCAACAGTGAACGTCTAACATATCTTCTCTGAGCGCGTCTCTTACTGAATGGGAGGGAAGAAATACATTGTTGAGCTCAGCGACGAAGACCGCAAGACGCTCGAATGGTTCACCTCTACCGGTGAACGGAGAGCCCAAGACAACACACGCGCACGTATCCTTCTGAAAGCTGATGACGGGCTCACTGATTTGACAATCAGTGAGCACGTCGGCTGTCATCCCCAAACCGTCCACAACACACGCAAAGACTACACTGAACGAGGGATTGCGGCGATTCATCGCCGCAAACCCGACCGTGAGTACGAACGCAAGCTTGACGGAAACGCCGAAGCCCACCTCATCAAACTCGCCTGCAGCGAACCGCCAGAAGGACACTCTCGATGGACACTACACCTCCTTGCCGACGAACTCGTTACCCTCGACGAGATCGACTTCGAGTCGATCTCTCACGAGGCCGTCCGACAGCGGTTAAAAAAACGCCCTGAAACCTCATCTCTCCAGCTATTGGGAGATACCTCCAGAACAAGACGCTGACTTCGTCTACTACATGGAAGATGTTCTCAATCTCTACCACGAACCGTACGACGAAACCCGTCCAGTCATCTGTTTTGACGAATCTAGCAAGGCTCTACGAGGACACGAACGCGACCCGCTCCCGGCCCGACCGGGAGCGGTCGCCCGATCCGATCACCGCTACAAACGAAACGGGAAACAGCGAATACACCTCTCGACAGAACCGCTGACTGGCTGGGTGAACGTCGAAATTACTGAGAAGAGGCGGACAACAGAATGGATTGACCGAATGGTCGAACTCGCAGATATTCACTACCCGGATGCAGTCCGCATCCGGGTAGTGATGGATCAACTCAACACGCACAAGCCTGCTGCTTTCTACCAGTTCTTTCCACCTGATTATGCTCAGGCGTATCTTGATCGGTTCGAGTTTCACTACACTCCCAAGAGAGGAAGCTGGCTGAATATGGCCGAAATCGAGATAGGCGTCCTCAAACGACAGTGCCTTGATCGCCGGATCTACCACGCAGCGACCCTCCGAGCGGAGGTCGCTGCGTGGCAAAGGCGTCGAAACACGACCAATCGTTCCATCGACTGGCAGTTTACTACTGACGACGCCCGGCTCAAGCTACGCCAGCTCTACCCAATTGAGATTGAAGAGGATCTACAAATTCAGGCTTGAAGCTACACTAAGCGATGATGAGATAATGCGTGATGAGAACCTCGCCCGGCATGCCTTCCATCAAGTCGGTGCCTACGACGGTCCCTCGATTTTCCTGTACGACCAACACGGTTGCGGGATTCGCCACCGAGAGCAGCTGGATCGAGTCCTCGAGGAGAGTGAGAAACTCTGGATCGTGCCTGCTGACGTCCATTTCTAATCAATGCCCAGGATTACCAATTGGCAGCAGGAGAGCCGGTGACGCTCGCGTATCGGAACACCGAGACCGGTGAGCGAGCATTCCGGGTACCCGCAATAAGACGGACCGACCGACGGGGCCTTCAAGCGGGCGAGTTGGCAATTCCACAGGTCTCTAGAGAACGCACTCGAAGACTTCGTACGGAATAGCTCGATTGTCAACCCAAATCCAGAAACCTATATATACGAATGGGTTTTAGAGTATACACAGTGATTTCAAAGGCCGGAATCGCCGTGATTGACGCTCTGAGTACCGGCCGAGAAGCGACGCCAGTGGATCTCGCAACTGAAACCGGGTATTCACAGACACACATCTACGAGGTGCTCGATGACTTGCTGGTCGCGGGGCTCTTGGTCGAACGCCGTGGGCCCAACAACCAGCGGAAAGTCCGTGTCGCGGACCATCCAGTCATTGAAGCGTACCGGACGCTGCAGTCGGAGCTCAGTCACGTTGAATGGGCTGACCTCCTCTCGCCCGCCGCCCTCAAAGTGTGCTGGTTTCTCGACGAACCCCGTCGAGTATCCGAGATTGCAGAGCGACTCGGGATTACTCGACAAGGCGTTCACAAGGCGCTGTCGCCGCTCAAAAATCGGGCGATGCTGTCCCCGTCCGGCCCCGAGTACGCGGTGAGTGAGGACCTCGCGCCGCTGCTGGCGTTCGCTCGGGCCGTTGTGACCCACGAGCACCGATCGCGAGCCCGAGAGATCGCGCCGAGTGCGACTATCGAGTGGTGCGACCCGAAACGAACACTCGTCCGCGTGCAGACCGCTGAAGATACAGACGCGCTACTAGACGCACCAGATTGGCAGGTGACCGGGCTTGGTCGATTCGAGGAGTACGGGCTGCAATTCTTCCTTGCAGGTGAGCCCGCGTTCTGGTACGCGCCCGACGAGGAACTCACACCGGGCGAAGTAGTGTGTCACACGCTCGCCCTCGATAGCGGCTCCCGCCGGGTTAGCTATGCAATGTTGTTGATCGAGGCGTTAGACATCGACCAGGAAACGCTCACAGACACGGCAACGTGGTACGATCTGGAAACCACGGTCGCTGCGATGTATCAGGCACTTCAGGAAGGGGTCGAAGACTCGGACGAGATCCCTGTCGTCCTT
>Ga0306889_100232_pt1 | contig 25284 bp, 21 predicted proteins | sample AntDeeMetagen190_FD_190436 | JGI IMG/M metagenome (GOLD analysis project Ga0306889, IMG submission 190436) | Saline lake microbial communities from Deep lake, Antarctica - Metagenome #190 (v2) (version 2) | ecosystem: Environmental > Aquatic > Non-marine Saline and Alkaline > Saline | place... | reverse complement strand
ATACGCTGGAACTCGTCGACGACAGTCTGCGTGATCAGCGGCGTGTAGTTCTCGCCATCTTCACTGAAAGCGTGTGGGTATCGTACTCCACGCCGAACTCACCGTAGCGCATCGGTCTCACCCATGCAAGGAGCAGCAATCTGTATCGCCACATGCAGTTTATATGATCTAATTCGAAGTTTTCAACGCCTGTATTTGATGAATTCGACAGTATTCAGAAATTCCCATCCACTGTGTATTATCCCAGTTGTACACAGTAGATTTACGTGGGTCGCCGCCGTCGGTCAAGCACGAACCATGGAACCTGACGAGGGTGACGCTACATCCGGGGGAACGCCGGTCGAGACGGCCATCCAGCAGTACCTTGACAGTGTCGAGGCAGGCAACTCCCGGAAGAACTTCCAGTCGACCCTCGCAACGTGGCAGTCCTGGCTGCGTGAGGAGCGGGGAGTGACGACCCTCGAGGAGCTGGACGTCCTCGACTGTCGACGGTACGCTCGCCACCTCAAGAGACGTGTTCGTGCCAGGGACCTGAAAGCGAGCACCGCGACGACCTACTACGCGTACGTCCGTGCGTTCCTCTCCTTCTGTGTTGCCGACGAACTCCTGGACACCAATCCAGCGAAGGCCAAGCGCGCGACTGACGAACTCCCAGAAGACCTTGGTGATGCCGATCGCCAGTTCTGGCAACAAGAAGAACGGCGTGCGATCCTGCGCTATGTCGACGAGCGAGTCCAGCGCGCCCTCGACGACGAGGCAGACATCTCTCGGGATCGTGCCTACCGTGACCGGGCAATCATCTATCTCTTGTCTCTCTCAGGTGTCCGTGGGGCAGAGGTATTCGCTGAGCCTTCCGACGAGAAACGCACCGGTATCACCTGGAGGGACGTCCAGCTCGACGCTGGTGCCGTCCGCGTCCTCGGGAAGTCACGCGAGTACGAGTATGCCCAGCTTCCTGAGAGGGCTGCGACGGCGCTTGAACGGTACAAGACCGTCCTCGATCCACCGACCGACGAGTGGCCGGTCTTTCCCAGTGCACACGCTCCCTCGAAATATCGCGCCGTACGCGAGCAGCTGTCGCAGCGGGATGTTCCAGACGACGAAATCGAGACCATCCTCGAGAGCGACAACATCGATACGATACTCCGAGAACACGATGTCGTCCCCCCAGCAATTTCGACGAACGGAGCACGCAACCTGATGAAGCGGCTCTGTAAGGATGCCGACATCGCTGTCGACGGTGACTATCTGAAACCCCACGGCGCTCGTCGAGGTCTGGGTCACGAACTCTACGCTAACGGTCATGCTGAATTAGCGCAGTCAGCACTCCGTCACGCCAGCATCGAGACGACCCACGAATCCTACTCCGATATCCAAGCTGCAGAGACTGCGCAGCAGGTCGATGATCTACTGAGCGAATGATTTAACCAACAAGGAATTCCCGGAGTAGTTTGTTGGTTAAGAACCAGCAATACCGGAAGACCGGTTAATCGTAATATTAAGATTGAATTTGCTCAGAAATCGACGTGTCGAGTGATCATGTGCCGACACTCACGGTGGGGAAGGAATTCAGAGGCACGTTCTGGCGTTCCATTTTCGTGTTGACTCGCATGCTCCTTGATAAGTGACTGAAGCATTGTGAGCGGAACATCTCCATCTCGAGACTCTATGTCTCGTTTGATGCCAGTACAGATTTCTGTCGTTCGATGGTCATCGGGCCCCATCCACTGGTAGACGTACTCTTGGGAATTAGCTCGAGACGAATAACTTTGTACCTGTCTCAGGTTCGACATCGCGGTACTTTCCGTTCCTAGAATCGTAAATGCTCGATCTTCATCTAATCCCGTGTGTTCAGTTACCTCGTCGGCGATTCCTCGCATACTGTAATTGCCCTCAGTTAGTTTTCTGCATAGAATCTCTGCGATTTGCTGGGCCTGAGACTTCGGTATTCCTTCATAATACTGGTGTATCGCCTCAGAACGAGCGTTAACGTCGTTCCAGTCGTACTGTGGAATCGTCTCTGACGGTTCTTCCTCGGTACGGGTGTTCCCAAATAGCCGGTCAATGAGTCCCATAGTAGGATTGAGATTTGTTACCACAAAATGATTTACACGAGTGGAGGAGTGTTACACTCGCTTTCTCATCGAGTCAATTCAGATATCAACCCTAATCCTTAATCTTAAGAATAAGATTATACCATATCAACCGAGGTTCAGCGCCAAGATGAATAGGAGGAGTCCGGTCGGAGAGAAAATGCTTTCCGAAAATTCGTTGGATATGGGTGCCGGTAGTCCGACCAATAGTCGATCGAATTGGCCTGTCCTATCTCGGTCACCCGTTATCGAGCGTTAGGTGTTCCGGATTCGGGCTCATCAAACTCGAGGGCGTCAGTGACGGCCTCAGGGAGATCTGGTCGCGGAGCACCTTCGTGACGCATCACCCGCTCAGACTTTTTTGTCTCCTCATAGACTGCGCGTGCTATCGGGACGCCCCGGAGGAAGTTGTGTTCGTAGAGGATCTCGACACCGCGTTCAGTCGGTCCCCAGAATTTCGAGGGGAGATTCCGCGTCGACGCATTCGGTTCATGAACGTAGACGTCAAGGATATCCGCCTTTCGAAGCCGCTCAAGTTGATCGAGGATAGCGGCCTCGTTCTTCGGGATCATGTAGTCAAGTTCGGCCAGCGACACGAGGTGAGCTGGATGGCCGAGGATCAACTGGATGATGAGGTGCCGAGTCTCCTGCGAGAGCAGCTCACGTATTCGTCGCTGCTCTGCAAACGGATCCTCGAATCCCTCCGGAGCCGTATCGCTCATATCTCAACCTAGCCTTCTCGACTGCATAATGGTTTGGGTCAACTAGGTCAATAAAGTCGTTGTTTGACTGAGTCAATCAGAAACGCCTATGACCCAGCCAATTGTGTTCAACGGTATGAGTGGTCCGTCCGTTCCGCCGAACGCAGGCAAAATCATGGCAGCCGTACAGCGGGCGTTACGCGGCCTTGACGTCGGGTCCACCGAAGCGACCCAGATTCTGTCGTGGGCAAACAGTGAGACGCCGGCAATCTACAACCGCGACCAGACTGCCTATCTCGTCCTTGGAAGCTATCGTGATCCGTATCTCCGACGCGTACGGGCGGTCAGCGATCAATTGAACCGCCGCTATGGAACGTATGCATTTCTCATCGGCGACCTCACCGACATCGACATCCCACGTCTCCCCGAATTTCGCGTGAAATTCCACATCACAGCAACACTCAGTGACTACGTCGCTGCTGTCTTCGAACAGGATGCAGGTGGCGAAGTCAACGAACTCGGCAAACTTGGTGAAACCGAGTACTTCGAGAAGGCGTACGCCTTCCCCCGCGCGTACCACTGGGAAATGGAGGGAAGTCTCGCAACTGAACGCGACGTTCTCGCTGCTGGGGCACAGATTATGGCTGCTACGGACGTCGACGAGGAGACGAAAGCTGCAGAACTCGAGGCGCTCGTCGACCGGGCAGAACACGCTGGTATCGACATCACGGTCGACGACATGACTAGCAAGCTCAAGGATCAGCAGATCGACGTTCCCTCGTACAGCTGGGTTCACTTGAACGACTTTCGCCTCTTCGAACTCCACGGGCGGTGTTATCCCTGGACAACTGTAGATGAACTACTCGGAGCAACGGACGCACTTCCAGGGTCTCCCAGACCGAGCTGGGAACAACAGTAGAAGAATAACCTTATCCTTAAGATTAAATTCCATCTATGGGCGAACTTCCTGCAATATCTCGAATGCATTCGAGAGAAAGCCTCGCCAGCTATTCTTCTCAACGTACTCGAAGTCCGGGGAAAGGATAGCGAGCTTTGTGAGTTCCTCTTTCCATCCAGCCTGAGGGTGAGTAGACGATCCAAGGGGCAAAGCTCGGTTTGGGGAAATCTCGTACTCACCACCACGCCCACCCCTAATTTTCAGGGTTGTTTCGCCAACGCTCGTTCCAAAGCCAGTGATAGCGTATGAAGTCGAGTCGTAGTTCCGGTCTACCGTCTCCCAGATTACCCGATAGTCGTCTAACAGTGCTTGATCGACGCTTTCCAGCGAAGCAATTGCTTCAGTAAGAGCCTCGAATACGGACTTCTCTCCATGTCGGGTCGACCAATTGAGGACGACACTACTCTGAGCGGACATCCGGAGACATCACTTTCCAGATACAATAAACAAATCGCTATCAAATACTCCAAGCTATAGGAGACGCATTAATCCTAAGTTTAATTCTAATATTAAGATTAGTTCGATCAGACATCGGCAACAACAGCAATCGACAGGCAGGAGAGAGTAGAAGAGTTTGCGAGAGTTTAGTGAGTTTGGCTGCAGGACAGGCTGCGATGGGGACACCATTTGCAGTGATCGCCTGCAGTGTAATCATCAAAGGTCGAGTCTTCAGCCTCTTGTAACCGTGTGAGGAGGTCTTCCCGACACTGATCTAACTCATCTCTCGAAAACGAACGAGTACTCATGTCGGGGCCAACCGAACCGACATAGACATAGCCGGCTTCATCGATTCGTTCGTCGAAGAGCTGTTGGCATGCGAGCAGGTAGATCGGTAACTGGAGGTTGTCATCGAGTGAGCGCTTCACTGTGGTCGCCTTGTAATCGAGGACGACGAGATTGCCAGCCGAATTGCGACAGACAACGTCAATTTTCCCCGTAATCGTATGACCATCAATGTCGAGCGTGAACGACCGTTCTGCATCGAGGATCTCCCACGAACTCGCCTCAGTCCTGAAGTACCGATCGACGCAATCCTTGGCCTGATCAACGATATCAGCCGAGTAACTCTCCTGGTGGCCGAGTTCCTCACAGACATTGTTCCACTCCTCGGATGACATCAGGTTCCGTTTCGCAGCTATCTCAGCAGTATCGTGGAAGAGGATACCCATGTCCCGAATCGACACGGTGTCAGAACCGGTGGCACCTCGCTGGGGGTCCTCGAACGCACGAACAAGATAATCGAGATAGTGTCGCCGGGAACACTGGCTGTACTTCTCGAGCGAAGTATAGCTGTGCCGGTGACTCAACGCGGGGCCACCATCCGTCGACAGTGCCTCAACGGCAAATCCAGCTATTGCAGGTGAGACAGAGTCGAGATCTCCGTTCAGCAAACCACGAGCAAGTTCCAGGACGCGATCCCGCGCCGCTGACTGGGATAAGGGTTCGCCGTTCACAGAGATAGCCGGATCCAGACCGCCATCGGTCGGAGCAACCTCGTCCGTCCAATCTGTGGCCTCCAATGGAAGTCCAGTGGTGACCTCTTGCCAGATGGGGAAGGACGCACCGGTGGCTCGCCAAGGGATTTGCTCGGGGAGCCAGGAGTCGATGAACGATAGCGAGAGATCACCGTCGTCAACTCCGCCGTCGTCGGCGTGTCGACCAACGAGTACGAGCTGCTCTTCTGCACGCGTCATGGCGACGTGGAAAATGCGGCGCGCTTCATACTCGTCGCGCTTTTCGAAGTCCTGGTCAAGAGGGGTAGCAGCTGTCTCTTCGAGCGTGTGGCCGAGTGTATCGTACGAGCGCGTGCTTGGTTCCCACTGGTCAGCAGAAAGGTTCGGAAGAAAGACGACCGGGAATTCTAGTCCCTTGCTCTTGTGTACGGTCATGATATTGACCGCGTCATTCACCGCTTCAGCTTGGTCTTGCACGCCAGCGATACTATCGTCGAGTGACTCCATGAGGGAGAGCAGATCAAGGAACGACTCGTCTAATGCTGGCTGGAGCGCTCCCTCTCCGAAGGAGTCGATAAGCGACTCCAGTGTTCGTAGGTCTCGTCGTTCTTGTGGCGACAGGTACCAGTCAATATTTGTTTGCTCTTTCAACTCGCGGAACAGACGAGCTACAGAGTAGATCTCTCGCTTGGCACGCAGCGCCTGGAAATCTTCGCGGGCTCGTTGAACACGTTCCGGTTCACGAAATTGGTCGAGCGGAAGCGACTGCAATGCCTCCGATAACGAATCAGAGGCAGTGTTGAGTAATCTGAGATCAGCGTCGTGAAGGCGATAGCGCATTGTCAACACACGATTCAGACTGACCTCGTCCGCTGGGTTTGCGAGTGCTTTGAGATACGCAAGGACGGTCTCAACACCAACCGAATCAGCCGCGAGTCCACCAGCGAGTTGATACGGGATGCCACGCTCTTCAAGCGCCCGTACAATCGGCTTTGCATGACGATTTTTCCGTACGAGAAGTGCGATGTCGCCTGCGTCGTACGTTTCATCGATATCACCGAGTGACCCTGTAAGGAGGTGGCCGATTGCAGTCGCAATCTGTTCAGCTTGCTCTTCATCGTCCTCAGCTACCGTTATCGTCGCAATGCCATCGCTCGCATCCGCAGCGTCACCGACCGCGGTGAGTTCCTTCTCGCTCCCACGGGCCTCTAGCTGTGCGATGACGTTGTTCGCGACATCCAGAATCGGTTGCTTGGAGCGGAAGTTCTCCTCAAGTGTTTCTGGAACCAGTGTCTCGTATCGTTCCTCGAGTCGTCGCCCGATATTCTCAACTGCCGCTCCACGCCATTCGTAAATCGCCTGGTCATCATCACCGACCACGAACAGTTGGTCATCGTCGGCGAGCTGGTCGACGAGCTCGAATTGGACAGCATCCGTATCCTGGAATTCGTCACAGAACACGTAATCATACTGTCCCGCAATCTCGGCACGGATGTCTGGGTCCTCAAGGAGCTCGAGTGTCGCACCGATCAAGTCGGCAAAGTCGACCAACGATGCCTCGTGTAGGCGTTGCTCGTACGCCGTATAGCCGGCTACCAGATCGGCTGCTTCTTGGCATTCCTCGACGAACGACCGAAGTTTCCCGGTGAGCGTGACGGAGATCGAATCGGGGATACCGCTCGGTGGACTGGAATACGTCCCGAACAGATAGGCCGGTAAACGGAACGCGGGCTTGTGCTCACCATCGATGATCGACGCCTCCTCCGTTTCTAATAGCTCAGCGAGTGAAGTACAGGTTTCCTCCATGCCGCGCAGGTATGTCGCGACCGACCGTTCGACCCCAGCCTGGCCGAGCGCGGATCGTTCGTTTGCTATCGATTGCTGAAGGTCGGCGATTCCGTCACGCATCTCCTCGAGGCGGTCTGCAGACGGGGCCCGCCAACTGACCCGCACCGTCTCGTTCGCCCGGTCGACAATTCGGTCGACGAGTGCCTCTAGTTCTAGGAGGCGGTCAGCGTCACCAAGGAATGTCTCGATGGTACTCGGGGAGATCCCTTTGCTCTTCATCGTGGAGATGAATTTGAGCAGGCTGCCTGCCGCCCCATCGGCATGCGAATCGGGGCCATAGACTTCAGGACTGGTGAATCGATAGGTGATTTCATCGAGCGCTTCGTGAATGAGGGCGGTTCGATCAGCGTTATTCACGACATCGAATTGCGGATCGATTTCAGCGTGATACGCATACTCTCGAAGGATATCGTGGCAGATGGAGTGATAGGTATACGCGTTTACGTCGTATCCCGGTGCGCCAAGCTTCTCGTTCAGCTTCTCGCGCATCGAGTCTGCAGCCTTGTTCGTGAACGTCAATGCGAGGATTCGATCCGGTGAGACATCGTGTTCGTCGATCAGGTGCTCGACCTTTCGAACCATCGTGAACGTCTTACCGGTCCCGGCCCCAGCCAACACTCGCATCGGGTACTCACCAGACTCGATGATGCGCTGTTGGGGAATCCGCGGTGACGGCTCTTCGACGGGTTCGTCTTCGGAGAGTGGTGGCGACATCAGAACTGCACCTCCTCTGCGAGTGCATCGGTACACATAGATCGATAATCACATCGGTCACAGGCGTTCTCGCGGATGGCGTCCCACTGAATGGGTTCGAAGTCGTTCTCACGTATCCCGTCGTGTGCCCGCTGAATCAGCCCCCAGATCGTTTCTTCTTCGCTATAGTAGGTTTCCTCGACATCGCGACCATAGCCCGAGACACGGGGTCGGACGCCGGCAGTACTCTTTTCGAGATCCGTGTTTGCGAGTAGTCCATAGTACGTGAAGACGACCTCCATCCCCGGCTCATAGACGGATGTATTCTGAATCCCCTCGATGTAGGTCGCCACCTGAATTGCACTCTTAACGATACGAGGGTGATAGTCCTCGCCGGCAAGGTGCTCGCGGAGCTTCTCCTTTGCGCGGTCGGTCGTCGAGAGCTCATACCTGACGGATGGCTTGTAGTCGATAATCTGGAGACCGTCGTCCGTACGGACGACATTATCAGCGTATCCGTGGAGGGAAACGCCATCTCGTTCACATTCGAGTTCGACTTCCGTGAGAACGGATCCACGAACGTGATCAAGTCCTGGACCGGTCGAGAAGTAGGCCACAATCGCTGCACGGGCGAGTTGTTTATCATACTCGTAGTGAGCAGCAGTGGCGTACTCAGTGCGACTCATGCGAGAGTCCCACTCGTCGGCGAAGGCATCGAGCGCGAGAGTACGAATCTCTTCATCTGACTCTCCAGTTACGGTCTCACAGACATACTCAATGGTGCCGTGCAGCGCCAGCCCACGGTCTAAATATCGGCGCGTTTGATTGGGATTTTCGACAGAGAGGTTGTGCTTGTATTCGTACTGACGCGAACACCGAGTGTACGTTCCCAGTCGGGAGGGAGACAACGGTCGCGGTGAGTCGGAATCAGTCACGGCGAACCCTCCCTTCACCGAAGTCGACATGTGCTTCGAATGCGGCTTCAAGTCCGGGATCATCCGTCTCATCCAACAGCTGCTGGATCGCGCCGAACTGCGTCTCAATCGCGTTCAGGTCGACGTCGCCGCCAGTGACGGGTGCGGTCCGTACGTCCTGAAGAGCACGGTCTACGCTGGAGAGTACTCTCGTTGCAGCACGACCCTGGCTATGGACGTCCTCGTGGGTGATCGAGTCGAACTCGAACTGATCCCGGAGCTGTTGCAAGAAGCGGGACGGTTGTTTGTACTTTCCTGGATCTGCTGCGTTCTCTGTATAGGTACAGAAATACAGTTGATCTGTCGCCGCGTTGGCGCCAACCGCGAGGAGCCGTCGGCTCAGCTCGGTGTAGTACGCCGAGAACGGGTGGTTGATGTCGTCGTCTGCGGTCGGGAAGGTTTCACGAACTTCGTGTCGAGTCGGACTCGTGACAGCAGGGTATTCGGGGAGTAATTTGAGTTGCGCAATCGGAAAGAGCGATGAAAAGCGTGGGACTGCAGGGTACTCCTCCTCGACGACATTCAGGACGAACACCGCCTTCCAGGAAGCGTTTTTGACCACACGAGCAGAGTCGACGAGGACCCCGCCCTCCTTCACGTCGACCTCGCTGTAGAAGTCAGGTGCGGAGTATCGGAATGCTCGCTCCAGTGCCTGACAGAACGCGTCCCACGAGGAGTCCAGTAGCGGACAGTCCTCAACGAACCTCGCGAGGTCGAGAATACGCCCGATGTGCTGGAACTGGATGCGAGCCTCCAGACGTGATTCGTTCGCAGCTACCCGTTGCTTGAGATCCGTGTCGAGAACCCAGGTCGTCAATGCGTCCGAAACTGGTTCAGTCACCAGCTCGTCATCGTCGAGAATCGTTGTGGAGTCCGGAACTCTCGCTTCAAGCAGAGTTCGGGATTGGACATCTCCACCCGACTCAAGAGATCGAGCAACATGATACAGCTCCCGAGCGGCAGGGTCATCAGAAAGCGCACTCGTGGTGACGGACGCCGTCGGAATGCCTGCTTGCTGTAAGATACGAACGGTCTCTTGGATAGGCGAACTCGAATCTTTGAGGACGACCGCGAACTCATCGTACGACCACCCCTCTGTCGTTCGACGGCGTTCGATTTCTTCTGCGACGGTCTGTACCTGATCGGCGAACGTTACCTCGGTTATCTCGAATAGACCGTCCGTAGCTTCCGATTGTGGCGCTTCGCCTGTCGCGAGATACGCTGCTACCTGAGCAGGTCCTGATATGGGACGCGATGAATCGTGATCGACGGTTTCCATGCGAAGATGGTCGGTGATGTCTCCGGGTTCGTTCCGGACCCGCTGAATACTCCCATGTCGTTCTCCGACACACACCAAATCAGTGTCCGTCGACGCGGCTGCCAAGAATCGGCGTTCCAGGGCAGAAAACTCCTCAACCTCTACTGTCAGAATCATATCGAACTGATCGAGAATCGGCGGACGTGCGGTCTCCGCCTCCAGGTACTCTAAGGCTCGTGGGATAATGCTCGCACGTTCAGCATACCCGTTCGTCGCAAGAACCTCCTGCAGGTGAGCCGTGAAGTCGAATAATTCAGTGAGCGAGGAATCGTTCGGGTCCACGTTCTGATTTTGCCACGCTGCTGCGAGCGTGAAGCGACCGACGTCGTCTTCGAAGGCATCGAAGGCCGACGCTTGTTGCAGAAACGAATCGGCCCATTCGTACTCGGAGAGCACCGACGCAAGAACAGCAGCACGCTCATGCTGCGAGACGAGCGTCGGATTCTGTGGGCCTGCTTCGAGGATTGTTCGAGCAAATCGCGTGAGCGACATTACTTCTGGTCGTTCAACGGTGTCGACGTGAGTTGCCAGAATATCGGTAAACGTCTCGATGCCAGTCGGGAACCGCTTCAACACGAGAATATCGCCGACATCGTGTTCACTCAGACACTCGACGAAGATAGGTGCGACTCGCTCCTCGATCGGGGGGCCGGTTGGAGAGAACAGATGAAGCTCACCAGGAAGCTCCGACATTGTGTGACCAATTGCAGACATAGTACTGTCGTCTGCACCCCCATTTGATAAATCTTCAGTACGTGACTATGCGATGACGGAGATATAACGCGAAAAACCATGTTCAGCCGATTACTGCGTACACTCGGAAGCAAAGCGGATGATAGCCCAAAGGAGGATTCAGCAACGGCTTCCCCGGGCGATTCGTTCAATCACTACACAGACACAGTCGATACAATCAAACAGCTAAAGCGAGAGCAGCGCCACGACGAAGCCGAATCGTTGCTTCTCTGGTGTATTGAGCAAACGGAACAGGAGGATGCTGGTGATCCAGCGCCGTGGTATTACAAACATCTCGCAATCGTCTATCGTAAGGAGAACCGATACGACGATGAGATTCAGGTCATCGAGCGCTACCTCAACAACGCTTCCTCGCCCCGGGAAGATCTTCAGAAGCGACTGCATCGGGCAAAGGAACTCGCAGAATCTGGATAACTACGACCAGGTCGGCTCCAGCAGTTCGCAGGGGTCGTCCGGCTTCGAGTAGGGACCATTGAACTGCCCATCGTCGAGACTCCAGTACTGGGCGCTATCTGTGTGCGTATCAACTCGTTCAAGAAGTTCCGGGTGGCATGTCAGCAAGAACACTTGGTTCGTATCCGCGAGTTCAGATATCGTCTGTAGCGTTCGAACGTGATGGCTGGGGTCGAAGTTTGTCAGAGAATCATCGAGTAACACAGGGAGTGACGACTCATGGCGACGAATTCGCGCAAGGCGAATCGCGAGGAAGAGCTGCTCAGCGGTGGCTCGTGATAGTTCCGCAGTTTGTTGTGTCTGTCCATCAGCGAGCACCGATTGGAAGTCGAGATTGTCGAATTCCTCGGTGGAGTCGACTTTGGTGTAGGCGTTGTCGGTAATCCGCGCGAAAATCTCGCTGGCTTCGTCGAGGAGTGGCCCAGTCGTCCGGTCAATGAATCGTTCGTGGAGTTCGTTCAGCAGGTACTCCGCGATGCGGTGCGTCGCATACTCTTCGGCAAGCGGTTCGAGCCGACGTCGTCCCGCCTCGATCGTTGCGTGTGCCTCGCGGACATCATCATCGGATGCTAGCTCTTCGAGTTCCTTCGTAAGCTCAACTCGCTCTTCAACGCATTCCGATCGCTCTGTTTCAAGACTCTCGATTGTTTCGTCGATCGTATCGAGCCGTTCTTCGATTGCCTCTCTATCAGTGTACGCCTCAATGACACGCTCGAACGCAGCGATCGCCCAGTCGTCATCGTCATGCTCCGAGTCGCGGTACGGTTCAAACGCCGGTTCGATAGCTGAGACCGTCAGTCGCCGCTGGAGTCGGACGCGAATTCCGTCACGCTGTTCCCGCGCTTCCACGAGCTCAGTGACGTTCTCACCGCGTTCGAGGAACTGGTCGACAGTACGAACGAGGGTTGCTGAATCAGCATTGGTGAGATCTGGTGCATCGTTCCACTCGGCAAGGAGATCACGGAGGTCATCTTTGCGACTGGAGACAGTCTGCTGGGCTGTAGTGACCGTTTGTGCAAGGTCGAGATCCTCTTCAATACTTTCGATAGTCGCGAACAATTTCTCTGCGTCTTCGAGCGGGTCACTATTGTCAGTATCGAGAACACCGAGTTCGGATACGGTCTCGGCGGCTGCTGCGAGGTCTGAACGGAGAGTTTCCTCCTTCATGTCGAGAGCTTCAACGTCGCCTTCCAACGTTGTGAGATCGTTGCGGAGTGATGAGAGGTCTGCATAGAACTCTCGCACGGCAGCCGGACTCGTATCGTCTGAGAGTCCAAGCTTCTCTCGAAGCGAGTCTAATTGCTCGGTCGCGGTCGAATACTCCGTTTCGAGCTCCGTTTTCCGGGAGCGCAGTCCTTCAATATCGGCAGTCAGGCTGCGTTTGTCTGCCCGAAGCGTCTCGACAGATACGCCATCGACTTCAAGGGACTCGAATTCAAGCCGTGATGCAGCATACGCGCCGACGGTCAGTATTATCACGAGTGTGATGACGACACCAAGAATCGCACCGCCAACAACTCCTAGCGCACTTCCCACGATCAGCGCGAGTACCGTCCCACCTGCAGCGACAGGAAGCTGGTCACGAAGTGAGAGAGATGCCTCAGATGACGAGTCGGTTGCAGTGTCGATTTCGTGTTCCAGCTGTTCGTGACGAGCCGTCTTTTCGGTCAGGTTTCGCTCGACCTCGTTCAATTCGGATCGGACATCCTCACAGGTCCGCGTAATCGACCGAACCTCGTCTCGAGAGAACAGGTCGGTTTCAACATCACGGACCCGGTCAAGCAAGGAGTCGTCATCCCACCCGGGTTGCAAATCCGCTGCCCGGGAGCGAAGTTTTCGACGCTCTTTCGCAAGCTCTGACCGTTGCTCCTGAAGTGAATTTACCCGCTCACGCCAGCCAGCGATTTCCCTGTTATATGCCCGTATCGTAGACGTAGCATCCAGTAATCGGTCGCGATATGCTTCGGGATCCTCTACAGTAACCTGTTGAGCGAACTCCTCTTCTGCAGTCGTCAGTCCCTCCTGCACTTCCTCAAGTTGACTTTGTAGTTGCCGACCGCGGTCAAGTTGCTCTGTCGGGAACGCATCGATCTGGTCAAGGTCGGCACCATCAAGTTCAAGATTCAGCTCCTGAAGTGTCTCGAACTCCCCGTATTCCGTGAGAACCGTGTTAAGACGAGTTTGTTCCGTTGTTAGATCAGCAATCTCCTCATCGAGTTCCGCTACGCGGGAATTGACATCGTCTCGAGCAGCCTCTTTCTGATCGTGCTCGTCGACCTGAGCGACGGCGGCATCTCGCGCATCGACCCCCGACTGAATCTCGCTAATCGGCTCTTTAAGGTCATAGACCGAGCGTCCGTGTTTGCCTCCGATCGATTTCGCCCGATCACTGAATGCGGCTTGAATCTGGGGAATTTTGAGAACGTCGCCATATGCCGCACCGAGTAAGATTGCAGACAGGCTAACGTCGTCATCGAGGCTCGTTGGCATACGCCGGAGTTCGTCGAGGCTAATGGTGAAGAGCTGCTGGTACTGTGCGGGCCCTAGATTGCCGAATACATCAGAGAGTGCTCGATCGGGGGCACCATTGACAGGCGCTAGTGCGGGATCACCATAGCCAGTGAGTGCCAGCTCGTATTCAGCGCCATCGACGACGACATCGGCCGTGAGGTCATACTGGTCCGTTGCTGGCGGGAGACCATTGCCGCGAGGAATCCCATAGCCAAGATGGCGAACCGCTTCCATAAACGTCGTTTTCCCGGCCCGTTGTGGACCAGCGATGACGGTCAATCCGCTATCGACATTTTGGAGTCGAGCTCGCCTGAAGCATCCAAAATCATCCAGATCGAGGTTCTTAATTTGCATTGTCCCTCCGCGTCGCAAGTTCGTCGATTGACCGAGTGACGGCACGGTCAATCAAATCGTCTAGCCGTTTCTCGTCCAAACCAATCCGATCCTCGGAAATGTCTTCGTGTTCTTCGTCCGCACGCCACTCCCAGACATCACCTGTTTTCGCTCGCAGTTCAGCTCGTGTCGCGTCGTCTTCTCGAATCTCGTTGGAAAGCTCAACCAGTTCGCTGATAATCTCGTCCGATTCTACCAACGTCTCGAGGTCTGGAAGTGGTGGTGCAGAATAATCACGGACGGACTCGGTCCACACAAAGGGTGAGGCACTACTGCTGCGATCCCGCAATCGGTTGGCGAGCATATCCGTTGCTTCCTCGTCGAGAGCTTCAAACAGCTCTCCACGGCCACTCAGTGTCCATCGACACACAAACCCCTCTGGCATCCAGTCTGTCTCAGCCACCGGCATCGAAAGGGTGTCAGTGAGAGAGTCTTGGTCCGCTGCCCGGAGATCTAGCATCCGCTCCTCGAGGTACCCTTCTGCATCTGCGAGGTTACGAAGGGGAGTATCATCGTCTGTACTCGCGGTACTGAGATCGACCACGATTTCTTGCCAGACAATCGGGCTCGTCGGAACAAACTCGATGTCAGGATCGCTGCCTGCATCCATGTCGACGAGCAAACAACCACCGATGGCAGTTTCGCCAATATTTCGCCCTTGTGGTATACCAGCGTACGCTGTTGGCGCTCCGTCGACCAGCCGTGGCGTATGGATGTGCCCGAGCGCCCAGTAGTCGATCTCCTTCTGTGCTAAGTCGCTCGGCCCACAGGGGGCGTACCGCCGACCATCCGGATTTAGGCCCGTATGGAGCAGGCCGATATTCGGGATTGCTGTATCTGGCGGTGTGTAGTGGTAATACAGGGAGTTGCTCTCCCACTGGCTTCCATACGATTGGCCCATGATGCGGGCCTCCGGTTCATCGTCATTCGGGTACAGGACCGTTTCGACATCGTCTGCACCGAACACGTGGACGTTATTGGGTAAGGGAAGTTTCTCTGCCCCTGCTCCCAATGGATCGTGATTCCCGTGGACAACATAACACGGGATTTCAGCGTCTTCGAGCCGCTCGAATTGATCGACGAGAAATTCATTCGCGTAGACAGAGCGCGCTTGTTGATCGTAGAGGTCGCCAGCGACGACGACGAAGTCGACGTCCTCGTCGAGTGCGACCTGAATGACTCGACGGAGGGCTTCGTGCGTCGCTCGCTGCAGGCGCTCAGCCAATGATTCAGATGCCGCTTCCACAGCGCGGAGTGGACTTCCGAGATGGAAATCCGCGGTGTGGAGGAACGTAACTCCCATTCTATTGACTATTATATGAATCGTATATCAAGTTTCCTGTTTAATGCAAATGCTATGAATAGCTCTCCAATTTAACCAACAGGACTAATGCCTTCTGCCCCAATTGTTGGTTAAGTCGTCCCATGTCGTACTCAGAACCAACGATCCTACCCAAGGTTCCCAGAGAGTTAGCGGCCTTACTCGATGAGTGTAATGCGGAAACACTCCGGTCTATTGCCAAGTATGCAGATGCACTCGCAGAGTATCAAGAGCGAGAAGAGAGGATCAACGAGGGTGAAGATGAAGAGACTGCTCGAGAACACCCTGAGGATATGCCCGAAGATGTCCCCACCAAAGCGACGCTGACAGAGAAGGAAATCAACGGGAATCGATATTACTACTGGCAGTGGAGAGAAGGTGATAAAATCAAATCCCAATACAAGGGCCCGGTGAATCCAAGCGAGTGAGGGTTAACCAACATTTAGTTGATTGCTAGCGTAATTGTTGGTTAATTCTGTGGACTTGTTGTTGCAGATACTGATATCAAGATCTTGCTATGTGATGGGTATCTTCCCCGTATTCGGGAGAATCAGATCTCAATAGATACTCAATTCAGAGCGTGGCCGAAGTAGCCGAGTTAATCTTAATATTAATGTTCAAATTAGATTTAAGTCGATTGAGTATGTGCATCCACTATGAGCGACCAATTCACCGAAGCCCTCGATCAAACAGAGGAAACACAGGAAACCTATGCGAATCAACTCGGGATCAAACCAGAGAAGATTCCGTTTACGGCTGAAACACTTCCTGACGCGGGTATTGCGGTGCGCACGAATCAAGATCTGCTTAATGAAGTTGCGAGCCACATCCTCAATCGAGCAGGCCACATCTCGATCATCGATGAACGGGGAGCTGGGAAATCTCACTTCCGTGATCTCGTGTACGATGCTCTTTCAGAGGGCCCTCGGAGCGAGGAGTTTCGAGTCGCTCGCATACGCGAAGTCGAGTCCATCACAACCCGTCGTTTCTATACGCGTCTTCTTGACGAACTTAGTGAGTACGATGACCTTGAGATTCCAGAGTCGTACCCTCATGCCACAGACGAAGTTCGTCAGCTTGTCGAAGAGGTTGCCGAACAACTCGAATCTCTCAATATCGCGTGTATCATCCAAGTTGACCAACTCGAGGATGCAGCTCGGAATACACGAACTTTCGAGCAGCTACTAGCCGCGTTGCAGAGCGTCGGTGACCTTGGAGAAAGTGAACCAGTATTCATTCTCTTCCTATTCGGAACTGAACGTGCTGGTGATCGAATTGACGAACTGCGTGAGACGCTCAGTTCGCGACTCGTCGCAAAGGATCGAACGTTGGAACGGTTCGGATTCGCAGAAACCGAGGAACTCATCGCCAGGTGGCTCGCCTGGGCCCGTGAAGAAGAGTACGATTCTGGATATCCGTCAGACCCCTACACGGCGAATGCCATCGAGACTATCGTCGAGGTCAGTGATGGGACCCCGCGTGATACTCGACAGAAGTGCTATCATGCCTTCCGAGCTGGCGCACAGCAGTTCGCTGCCGAACGAGACGTCGAAATCACGAACGAGACGTTAGACGCATATCTTTAATATTAAGGTTAAGAATAAGGGTGTATGAGCAACGACAATCCATTCGGCGAAGCGATGGATGAGGCATCAGAGGAAAAAGACCGAGAGGACCAGCAACCTGCATCAGACTTCGATACCGAACCCTACTACGACGCGCTCAACACTGGTGTAAAGGACCACACGATAGGCGTCTCCGTGAGCGAAGAGATGCATCAGTTCTGGCGTGAACTCCAGGATACGGACGACGTCGACGTCGACCCTGCCCAGTCCATTCGGAATCATCTCGAAAATCTCGCGCATCGACATCCCGACGTGTTTGAACGAGCAATGCGAAAGCTCGAAATCGATCGTGAGATGTGACCATCAGGTTAACCAACATAGAATTGACAGCTAACCCGGTGTTGGTTAACTAACTCACGTAATCGACTACAGCTCTTAGATTGGAGGATACGGCTACACTATACCAGTTTCTTCGCAGTCGCGATATCAATCAAATCCACAACGACATCGTCAATTCGGCTATCCTCACCGAGGATGTCGAGGGTAGCTTCGAGATCTGTTTTCAGCTCGAACCGGCGACGAATGAGTCAGAGTTTACACTTCGATGCCGGGGTGTCAGACGCATAGCTTACACTTCGATGACGGGGGAGGCGGAGACCGTGTCGAAGAACAGACACTCAGATTCGCACGAAGTTGAGGCGAACCTCATTACACATCGATGGCGGGGGGCCTCTTATCAAATGTACTTCGGTGACGGTTCTATCACAGAGAGCGTGAAACAGGATATTACGGGGATAGGTTAGTTATATCGCCCGAATAAACATCGACGGGGGTGAATCTTTTTAACGCTCCGGCGTACACTAAGCGTATGACCGGTAGTGATCAAGACGGGACGGATCAATCTCTCCTTGGTGAAGGAACGCATTCTAGAGTTGACGAAGAACAAATAGAAACTGCTCATGAAGAAGCTGTCGGAGACACGGTGCCGGACCAAGATAAAGTAACTACTGAAGACAGTACTCAGCGATCGATCCGGGACATGCTCGACGATGAGGGGGAGACATCAGTCTTCGTCAATCGAGACCTTGTCGAGCCAGACACAATCATCGATGAGGAGCGAATCGTCGGTCGTGACGATCAACTTGAATCTGTTGTCTCATTTCTGAAGCCGACACTCCAAGGAAATCGCCCCCCGAATATGCTGTTATACGGTCCTGCTGGGACAGGGAAATCACTCATCATCGGGGCAGTCACACAACAAATTATCGAGCTCTGTCAATCGAAGGGCAAACGCTTCGGTGTAGTTGATATCAACTGCCAGCCGATCAACACCCTCGACCAAGCAGTCTTCGAGCTCGTCCAGACCGTTGCGAAGGACGTCGACGCGAAGATCGGCGTACCTGAAACAGGCGTATCGACGAAGCAGAAATATCGACGACTGTATAAACTTATCAACGAGCACTATGACTCGGTCATTTTCATCCTCGACGAGATTGACCTCTTGGTCGGCCGGCGAGCAAACGACGAACCTGCCTATTCAAAACTGCTCTACCAGCTGTCACGAGCGAGTAATACAAACGAAATCGAAGGGCAGGTATCAGTTGCTGCACTGACGAATGACCCGAAGTTTATGGAGGACATCGACGGTCGTGCCGAGAGTTCATTTAATCCGCGAGATGTTTATTTCCCAGATTATGATGCGAATCAATTACGCCAGATACTCGAAAATCGTCGTGATGCCTTTCGGTCTGATGCATTAACTGACGACGTATTACCCCTCGTATCGGCATTTGCAGCACAGAGTCATGGGGACGCACGAAAAGCGATTGACTTGTTTCGCGGTGCCGGTGATCTCGCGGATGAACGTGGTGACGAGAAGGTTCGCGAAGACCATGTCCGCGAATCCCAGGAGGAAATTGACAAGGATCGATCATTAAAACTTGTTGAGGGACTAACGACCCAAAAAAAGATCTCACTTTACGCGACAGCCTCTGTTGCGCATTTCTCGAATTGGTCAGGGAGTTCCGTTCCGAGTCCAGTTGGATTCAGGGTCTATCAATGGATTACCGAAGAAATAGATGCTGACCAAATGACCCGCGAGACATACGTCAAGTATGTCAAAGAACTCTCCACGTATGGTCTGATCTCGTCCTCCCGGAAGAGTCGAGGGCGTGGTGGCGGAATGTACATGGAGTTCACCTTCACAGGAGATCCCGCAGCAATGATGAACCGGATTGTCGATGATACTCGAATGGAAGCAATTTCCGATCAAGAAGAACTCCTCCGAACTGTCATCAACTCACAGTTAAAGAAGTTCCATAATCAGTGAGTTAGCGGTGGGCCACGCAGAGGAACTTCTCGATCCCTCACCCCCCGTCTTCGATGTGTAAACTTGGATCCAATCCGATAAGGACACATCTCAAGGTCAGCAAAGTGTTACTGGCACAATCAATGAGTGAAAAATCAGGGGCGTTATCAAGCTTCCTCAAGAACTGCGACAGAAGACTGCATCCCAATGTTCTCGTGAACACCCTCCCCCCGTCATCGAAGTGTAAACGGCAGAAAGAGGTGAAGGTCGAAGATCGGGATGTGAGGTTGTATCGGCATCAGAGGACACAAGAACGGAGATATCGCAACAAACAACCATTGTGACGGTCTTGATAAGAAGAGAAATTACGCTCAGTTCGTCGGAGTTGATTTCTTCCTCACCTTGCTATCAGGTCTATTGCGGATATGGTTATTACGCTTACTATATAAAACCTTGCCAGACTAGAGAGGTCGTGTTTAGTTTGTAGCATTGTGCCAGACGGCGAAGGCTTGGAGCCACGATTCTGCTGTTGACGGTTTTGCGTGACTAAAGCAGTTTGAGAACGAAGAGGTACGACGTTTTATCTCCCGAAAGACACGTTCGGCAGCGTTTCGATTTCCATGTTTTTCGTATCGAAATCGGAGTCCGGATCGGCGGAGTGCAGTTTGTAGATGTTTTGCTCCATCGACGAGAAACACGGCGTTGTCGAGATTATGTTTCTCGGAGAGTTCCTGTACGAACCGTTCCGTCAACACGGTCGTAGTTGTCGAATACAGCCGGATATGGAGAATTTTGTTCGTCTCTGGATCAACAGCAGTGTACAGCCAATAACGATGTTCGTCAAGTTGAATCACCGTCTCGTCGAGCGCGATGTGATTCGGATTCTCGTCAACAGCTGGCTGTAGGCCGCACTTATGAACCCAATCGTGAACAGCCTTTCGACTGCGTTCGACACCGAACTTCTCCAATTCCCGAACGGTATTCGAAAGCGATAGTCCTGCAAGGTGGAGTCGAATACCAAGTTCCATCAGCTGGCGCGGTGTCCGCTCTCGCTCCACAAAACTCAAATCAACCCAGTCGCTACACCCGCTGAGGCGGTCGATTTTTGGCATGGACACCATAAAATCGCACCGCCTCGCTTTTCACGCTTAACGAAACAGCGCCACTAGAGACAACCATGAATTAGAACGTGAATCTACTGTTTGAGACCGCCTCTACTGTGTATACCTCCTTTTTCGTCGTTTTTCACTCTTCTCACGTTTTGCCCCACTCCTCTCGCAGGGTTTTACACATCGATGACGGGGGGGGAGTGTGGGGAGGTCGAGTCTTACCCGCAGGATACCCTCACTGGCAAGCCGGCATCGACTGCACTTACTGATATCTTCAATAGTCGCTTCTTCTCACTGTCCGATGACGCTTACCGTCGCTACGATCAAGGACCTTCCAGATAAGTTCGCTGTATCATCCCTCACTACTCGATGATAATCCTTGTCTGCTTTTCAATTGCAATATCGTATCTCTTTTTCATGAGTGTCGGCTAACATCGGCTCAGCTGTTAACCCCGCGACTTTAGGTGCGGGAGGAGGTCAATTGCAACCCTAAGTCTCAATAGTTACTCGGTAGAGTCTTTTGGATCGACGGGTGCGATGTACTTGTTCTTCCAGGAATTCCCCTCGCGCCACTGCCAGTAGTAATATTTGTAGCCAGGTTTCGTTTCCTTGACCGTGATGTACGCACCACTGGTGGCTACTCCCTCATAGTCAGTGGGATCGATCGAAATCCCGCGTTCTTCGAGGGTGGTTTGTTCATCGTCAGTGATTGAGTCACGTTCTCGAGTTTCAGTGACTTCACGCTCGCGTTCAGCGCGTTTCCAGTGGGCAAGTTGGTCAGCATATGTACTCACTTGGTCGAGGCGGTCGGGTGGTTGGCGTTCGAGTGGCTCGCGGAGGGTCTTTGGAAGATCGGGAGGTTCTGGTTTCTCTGCGGTCATCCCGGTTCTGAGTTACCCCACAGCGCATAGAATTATATACATTGTGGGGTAACGCCCTTGCTATTTGTCCAGGTAACTATATGTGTTCGGACACAAACTGTCGGATTATATGCGTCGTCGGGGAGTCCTCACTAGGTCAAGCGCCGCTTTCACCGGAACCGGGGTAGCTGGGTGTCTTGGTTCGGACACTGACAAAAGCGTGCTCAAGGGGGTTACTGAGGTCGGCTGGGTTCTCGAGATCACAGTATCGGTAGTCGAGCACGACTTTGGCGAGCTGCAAGCGAGGGTCGATATCGAATGAGTACACTCGAGGCCCAGATTGAGTCACGCTACGACGATCCTGATGCGTATTCAGGGAATCGTCCGCCAGACTGGGAAGCCCGCCGAAAAATGGTATACCGCCATGACAACTGGACATGCCAAGCGTGCGGTCGACAAAGCGGCCCGCATGCGGGTGACGAGGGGGTTCGGCTCCACGCCCACCACATCGTTCCGTTGTCGAAGGGTGGATCGAACCGGCTGTCGAATCTGGAAACACTGTGTGAACCATGCCACCAGACCCAACACGACCACGATATCTTTACTGGCGACTGGGTCGGTGATGGCCCGCGCGTGTATACGGTTGGGTCACTGCGAGCAACTGCACGCGGGATTTTTGCTGCGCTGGTAATCGCTCTGTGGATCGTCCTCGTTGCTCGGCTGATCGCGCTCTCCGGAGGATATCCCCCGATGGCAGTGGGGAGAGAGACTGTACTCCTGGTAGGAGCGACGCTTCTGGGAAGTGTGGTAATCATCTCAAAACCCCTCCTCGTCACGAGTGTACTGGGAATCGTGGCCGCTGCGATAACGGCATTTGCCTGGGCCGACTTTGGATTGAGCCCCGAATTTGGACTCATTGGGGCAATCGTGTGGCCACCAGTCATCCTCGGAGCATGGGCAATTGCCTGTGACTATATACAGTGATCGTTCCACTTGTATCCATACCTGCATCTAGGATTAAATCTAAATACTAGCACCTAAGAGAGCGAGTATGGCACGCAAAACGAAAGGTGTCCGAGTCCTGACCGTCCTGTTCGCATTCATTGCAACTACTGGGATAGCTGCTGCCCAGCAGAGCGAGATCAACGATTCCTTGTCGGAGATTGAGTCATTCGTCGCAACAACACTCGGCCAGATCGGTGTCATCGTTTTTCTCGTGGGTGCCGCTGCCTGGTTCGTCTCCCGCAAACATGCCGACCGTGCCCAATGGGGCTGGCGAGGTATGTGGGGCGGCGCTGGGATGATCGTCCTCTCAGTTAGCTACAACGTGTTCGTGACGCTCTTCGAAAACCTCGCCCCGGGGATGGTCACACCTTGGATCGCCTTCTAAGTAGCACAGCCAATAGAATCACGACTTACCCCCCCAATCGACCCCCTGTCACCTCACCACGAATGGATGGCCAACGATTGTCGCTTGTACTGCTGCTCGTTGTCTCCCTAGCACTTTCAATTAGTGGTGCAGCGACGATGTCCACCGCGGAGACGACGGCCAACGACACAGACGTCTTCATCTCCGATAAACCGGATCCCGAAGCTGGCTCAGTCCCACCGTTCGTACTCCCAGACCTCGAGGACGTCGATGAAGAAGAGAATATCTCGGCAGCAGAGCTGAGTCAGACCCGCGATTTCTCCTACTCGACAACCCAACCCCCGTATCAGGTCGGCCCGGACCAGCGGACACTGCAAGAGTACCGCTTCGAGCAACTCGAGTCGATCGAGCGCAACGAGTCGACGAGTCTCTGGTTCCCAGACTCGGAACGCTCGAACGGCACACTCGTAACGGACGCTCACGTAACGATCCTTGGAACCGAAGAAGGGACCCAGACTCGTCTCGAGTTGGACGCAGGAGACCAGTACGGGAATGAGAGTGAGTTATTGCTGGTACCGCGTGACGGGACGGTCCTCACCCACCTTGATTATTCGACTCGCATCCCGGAGGGGACCTGCACCACGACCAATGAGACCCGGACCTGCCTCAACGTCACACTCCTCGATCAAGAAACTGATCGGACACTCGAGATTGGGTCCCAATCCTGGAGTGGCGATCCAGAGACGCCCCACCAGCTCGACTACGCGGACGCGGACGCGAGCGGGGCGACAACGCTGGAGGTAGAAGCGACAATCACCTCGAGGCTTGCAGTCCAAGAGACCACCTACGTCCGTGAGGGGACTGACTGGGTGCTGTCGAATACAACCGACAATGAGACACTCGAACTCTCCCACACGGTTCAAGACGAAGCTCCCGTTGTCGTCACGACGAACCAGGAGCTGTCGATCGAGCAGACGATTATCGAATCAGACGACAGCATCGACCGGCTCATCCTCGAGTTCGATGGCCCGGAGACGCTCCATGACCGTCGGCTCTGGAGTACTGCGACGTTTGAAGAAGGCGCTGGCAAGATCGAGAATATCTGGGGCGTCTACTCACAGCGCCAGTATGAGACCGCCATGCGGGGTCATCGGCCAGGTGATGAGCTACCTATTTCGCCCGATCAAACTGAGTCCAATACGACGGTACCAGTTCTCAACGGCGCATCGTCGGGAGTGTCGACAGGGAATGAGACGCTCGAGCAACAACTTCCAGCGCCAGCGACCCAACAGGAGACCGTTCCGTTCCCGAACAGCCTCGAGAAGCAACTCGTCGCACAGCGAGAGGACCCAACGCTTGAGGGAGAACCAACCAACCTCGTAAACCCACCAGAACTAGCTAGTTCGAACAGCTTCAGCTTCGCATCCGAGCCAGCACCACTCGATGAGGACGTCAATCTCTCCTCGGTCGAACCGCGTGGACAGACGACGCTCACCATTACAAACGCAGAGCAGCCGATCACAGAGGTTCGCGACATCCACGGCGATCCAATCTCGGTATCGACACAGACTGTCCAAGAGCGCGCCGCTCAGCTCGAGTCGGAGATTCTCAACGACACGCACGCAGAGTTCTATCTTTTCGAGGAAGATACCGGCGAGGCGCTTAGCAACAAGACACTCTGGCTTCACGGTGCTGCCCAGGGACAGGTTACAACCGACTCGGACGGAACCGCAGTCGTCGAACGGAGTGACCTCTACGTGAGGGCTTCGTTCACGGGCGAGACCGATCCAGCGGAAGAGGTGTACTACAGTCCAGTTGAGACGCAGGCCACATTCCAGCCAGAGGCGTTCAATATCTACCAGATGTTGATGAACTTCACTGGAGCGTTCGTCTCGATCATTGCCTTCGTGATTTTGTACATTCCGTTCGCGTACATGAGAGGTGCAAACAAATGATCGTTCGAATCAGCACAGTGTGGGTGCACACCCACTCCACAGCTTCCGCGCTGACGGCCCCAACAGAGACCCTGCCAAACCAATGACCATTCCCAGACTGTCCGTTCCGATCAAAGGCATCACAGAAAGCGTCGACCCCCCGATACTGGGGTCGGCCCAGAAGAGCCTCGCCGTCCTTCTAGGTGGTGATCCCGCCATCATCGTCGCGTTCGTCAGCGATTGGATCGCCGACTTCTTCATCTACATTTTGACCGGGATCCTGGGGTTCATCACCACCCTCGTTGCGGGCGGGATGCAGTCGTTCATCATCTTCGATAGTCCCTACAATGATCCGGCAATGCAGGGTGCCTTCGAGCACAATCTGGCAATTTTCCCTCAACTGCTAGTGATCGTCTTCATGGCTGGGATCGCCTCTGCTCCGTTCTCCGATCAGCGGGAAGTGACGAACTTCATGCTGGTCTGGAAAACGTTGAAGGTAATCATCTTCGTCGCCGTCGGCCGTCAGATTATGCACTTTGGTCTCCTTCTGACGAATGCGATAATCCTGCACATTTACACCGACGACTACGGTGACGCGTTCGGCCCCGAAGTGCTCGAGGCTGGATTTGCAGGGGCAGCTTCGCTGGGTGCAGGGGCCATCAGCGGTGG
>Ga0306889_100181_pt1 | contig 31274 bp, 30 predicted proteins | sample AntDeeMetagen190_FD_190436 | JGI IMG/M metagenome (GOLD analysis project Ga0306889, IMG submission 190436) | Saline lake microbial communities from Deep lake, Antarctica - Metagenome #190 (v2) (version 2) | ecosystem: Environmental > Aquatic > Non-marine Saline and Alkaline > Saline | place... | reverse complement strand
CGTTCCGGGGTCCCAGGTCCACGCGAGGTCGCCCGAATCGGCCTCGAGGACGACGAGTCCGGTGTCGTGCTCGCCCATACAGCGGTTGTAACCGACCGCGAGCCGTTCGCCCGACGAATCGAGATCGAGCGCGATCGGCGAGGCGTCGGTCTCGTACGTCCAGCGGACCGAGCCGTCGGCGTCGAACGCGTAGACGGTACTGTGCCACCGTCGGGTTTCGCCGTCGCGCTCGTAGCGTCGCGCGGCGGCGTACAGCCACTCGTTGCCGTCGGAATCGGTTCCGGTCTCGAGCGCGACGACGTAGGGCAGGTAGAAAACAGTCTCCTTGACCGCCTCGCCGACGTCGTCGGCGGTGTCGTACCGCCAGCGCCGGTCGCCCGTTTCGGCGTCGTAGGCCGCGATCGTCCCCATTTCGCCGCGGCCGGCGACGACGATCGTGTCCGCACCCTCATCGATAGCGGCCTCGAGCGACGCGATCCCGACCGCGTGATCCGGATGATCGACGGTCCACCGGGCCTCGAGCGTGTCTGCGTCGCGGGCGGTGACGGTTCCGTCCCACGTCCCCGTGACGACGAGCCCACCGGACTCGGCGACGTGGACCGCGGATCGAGTCCACATGTGGCGGCTGCGGGCGGTCTCAATCTGGCCGAGTGGAACCCGGCGAAAATCCACCGTGCGTTCGGCTTCAGGTACAGTTTCGCTCATCATCACTCCTTGACCGGGAACGTTTCGTGGAGCGTATCGTGGGCGTCGCCCAGCCCGTCCACGATGCTCTCACCCTGCGCGCTCAGCCGCTGGACAGCCCGCTCGGCGTCGCGGACCGCCAGCAATCGCCCGCGCGTGTAGTCGTATTCGGGATCGTCGCTGTCCATCGACGCGACCTTCTCCTCTAAGTCGACCAACGCAGCGTCGAGGTGGCGTTCGATCTCCGCGAGGCTGTCCGCCTCCGCGAGGCCCTGAATGGGGCCCTCGAGGTGGCCCTCGAGTTCGTTCTCCGCGTGATCGCGGGTGCTGTCGTCCCCGACGCCGAGGACGGTCATCAATCCGAGTCGTAGCGCTTCGATTTCGTAGCAGCTCATTGGTTGGATATCGTGAAGTGTTGATTTCGCGTCGGTCGGTTCGATTACAGCGTCTGATCGACGAGGTCGCTGACGATGCGGTCCCGGTCGAGGTGGTCGGCCACGATTCGTTCGGCGTCGTCGTCTTCGACGCCGCCGTACCAGATCCCGTCCGGATACACCGCGACCATCGGCCCGTCGCCGCAGCGTCCGAGACACGAGGAGCGGGTGATACGGGCGTCACAGTGCGCGGAATCCCGGACTTCCTGGCGCAGGCGCTCGAGGACCGCCGGCGACCCCATCTTGGCACAGGTCTGGTTGGTACAGACCGCGACATGCTTTTCCGGCGCGTCGTGACTGTGCGGTTCGTCGTCGATGTCCTCGCGGTCGGCGTGAGCCTCCTGATGTGCCAGCGCGCGCAGCATGGCTCGAGCCCCGCCGACGTCCTCCTCGTAGCCCTCGAGGTCGACCTTGTACTTGCACGTATCACAGGACATCTCGACGCTGTCGGTGCGGGCCTCTTCCCAGCGGTCGGCGAAAACGTCCAGCAGCCGGGAGTCGGTCCCCAGCGGGTCGCCGGCTAGCGCATCGACGTAGGGGTACTCGGCGTCGAAGTCCGCCGTCCAGTCCCGGACCCGCTGGGTGAGGACGCCGTCGCCGAGCATGTAGGGCAGGACGACGACCGCGTCGGGCCGGTGCTTCGAGAGTCCGTGAAGGCTCTCCTCGAGCGTCGGTTCGGTGACGCCGATGAACGAAGCCTGGACCCGGTCGAACTCGCGGCCCTCGTAGAGTAGTCGGGCCAGCTTGTGCACGTCGCCGTTAGCGTCCGGATCGCTCGAGCCGCGACCGCAGAGCACGACGGCGACATCGTCTGCCTCGCGGTCGACGCCTAGTTCGTCCTCCACTGAGGCGGCGCGGTCGTCCAGCAGGTCCAGAATTGCGGGATGGACTCCCAAATGCGCGCCGTTGGCGATTTCGAGGTCGCGCTCGGCCCGGGCCTGTTCGATCGCCAGGGGAACGTCGTTCTTGACGTGGCTCGCGGCGAACAGCGAGCAGTGGACGACGGTAACCTGCGATGCGACGGGTTCGAGCCCCGCGAAGGCCTCGTCGATCGCCGGCTCCGCGAGCTCGAGGAACGCGGCGTCGACCGGGATCCCCAGCCGGGACTCGAGGTCGGCGGCCAGTTCGCGGACCTGTTCGTTGGATTTCTCGCGCCGGGAGCCGTGGCCGATCAGCAGGACGGCCTCGTCGTCGAAGCCGGCTGTCGGTGCGGGCGTGATCTCGTCGGGTGTGCTCATCGATTGTGGTGTCCTACGTTTCGTCGCCGTCGTACGCCGACGCCTGCTCGAGGCTCTTCTCGAGTTTGCGGCGGCGACTCGGTGCGAACAGGCCGGTTTCCTCGCAGTTCTCGTAGAGCCACGTGCCGAAGTCGGGCGCGGCGTCGTCGTCGACGCCGAACCAGTAGCCGCCCGAGGATGTTTCCGAGAGGTCGCCCATCGGAGCATCGATGGGGCACTCCGCGATCAGCTCGCGGGCAAACTCGAGCAACTCCTCGTCATCGTGGACGAACGAGATGCCGACGGTACCGCTCGAGGACTTGAAGCAGATGGTGCCACAGCCCTCGAGGAGTCCCCGAAGCAGTTCCCGATCGTAGCTCGAGAACGCGCCGAAGCGGTAGTTCCCACGGCCATCGACGGGGAGGCCGAGCGCGCCGCTGCGCCCGAGCAGGCCGGAGTCGTTGGTGCCGGCCGCCTCTCCCCCCTCACCGCCGATCGAGAGCGTGTACTCGTCCTCGGTTCGCGTAATGGACGTGTCGTGGGCGTAGTCGCGAGTGGTCGTCTCGTGCTCGAGGTCGCCGCCCGCGATGGCGGCGAGCACTTCCGCGGACGCCTCGTCGTTGGTGACGACCTCGATACTATCGTCTGAGATGTCTCCACTCCCGGCGACGTGGCCCCAGAAGTACGCGCTCGCGGCGTGACCCGCGAGCGGGTCCGACGGGACCTCGATTTCGATCGCGGATTCCGCGTCGCTCATTCGCCCACCTCCTCGACGATGATCGCGTCCGTCGGACAGGCCGCGGCGGCCTGCTGGGCCTCGTCGATGCGGTCGTCGTCGAACGTCGCGACGACCCGTTCGTCGGTGTCGGTGACCTCCCCCTCACAGTCGTAGACCGGATCCGCGCCGGGATCGATCGTCGCGAGGCCGTCTTCGCCCTCGACGAATCGCGGGTCGCGGGTCAGGCAGGCAAAGATGCCGTCGCAGGCGTCTTTCTCGATGGTAACTTCGTATCGTGACATTGTGGATGTGCTCCGAATTGCGCTCAGTAGTCGTACTTCGTCTCGTAGCCGCGCGGGGTGACCATCCGGTCGTCCCAGACGTAGGTGTCCTCGTTGCCGACGACGATCGTCGTCGTCATGTCGATGATCTCGCTTTCCCCGAGTTCCTCGAGTTCCCCGAGTTCGGTGATCAGCACCTGCTCGTCGTCGCGGCCGGCACCGTGGACGATGCCGACCGGCGTGTCCGCGTCGCGGTGGGCCAGCAGGATCTCGCAGCACTTCTCAAAGTTCTCCCGGCGCTTGCGGCTCCAGGGGTTGTAGATCGTGATCGTGAAGGACTCCTTGGCTGCGGAGTGCAGGCGCGACTCGATCTCGGGCATCGGAACGAGGTGGTCCGACAGCGAGATCGAGACGGTGTCGTTCACCAGCGGCGCGCCCAGCCGGGCCGCACAGGACTGGGCCGCCGGGACGCCTGGCACGGCCTCGAAGTCGACCATCGACGCCGTCGCGCCCTTGGACTCGAGGATCTCGAGTGCGAGCCCGCCGAGCGCGTAGACGTTGGGGTCGCCGCTGCCGACGATAGCGACGTCGTGGCCCGCGAGCGCGCGGTCGATGGCTTCCTCAGTGCGGGACACTTCGCCGCACATCGGCGTGTCGTACAGTTCGTCGGCCTCTTCCGTGACCTCGTCCGGAATGAGGTCGATGTAGGTCGTGTAGCCGACGATGTGGTCGGCCTCGAGCAGCGCCGTCTTCGCGCGGTCGGTCATCCCCTCCGGGTGGCCGGGACCGAGCCCGACGGCGCTCAGCTGGCCTGGCTCGGCATCGAAGTCGTCGACCGTGGAGCCGACCTCCTTCTCGTTGGAGCTACCGTCGTCCGAACTCGAGGCACCGCAGCTACTCGAGGACGAAGACGAGGAACCGGAACTCGAGGAGGCACCGCACGTGGAGCCACTCGAGTCGTCGGTACTGCTCGAGGCGCCGCACGTCGAACTCGAGCTATCGGTGCTCGTTTCGCTGGTGTTCTCCGTGCTCGAGGCGCCGCAGTTGGAAGTCGATTCGTCGTCTGCGTCCGCGTTTGTGTCAGTACTCATCGTTGTGGTGTATGGTGGGTTAGAAGTCGTCGACGTCACGCCCGCCGCGCGGGGTGACGAGATACGTTCGGTCGTCGTTGCGCCAGGTTTCGGTCTCGTGGTTGCCGATGATCAGCGAGGTGCCCATTCCCGACACCTTGTCGTCGTGGTCGGCGGCCTCTCCGAGCGTCGTAACATGCTGGCTCTCACCGTTGCGGCCGGCGTCCGCGCGACCGGCGTCGTTGACGATGGCCACGTAGGCGTCGTCGGTTCGCTCCTCGCGGACGATGTCGACCGCTTTCTCGTAATTCCGCCAGCAGTTGTAGAGGACGATCACGAAATCACTGATCGCTGCTGCGCGAAGCTTCTCCTCGATCTCGTCCCAGCCGCGCCACTTGTCCGACAGCGAGACCGTACAGAAGTCGTTGCACAGCGGCGCGCCGACGTTCGCCGACCCGCCCAGTGCCGCCGTCAGGCCGGGGACGATCTCGATCGGAATATCGGTGGCGTCGTCCTCCTCTGCCATCTTGAAGATGAGGTCGGACTTGCCGTAGACCGACGGATCGCCGCCGGAGACGTGGGCCACGTCCTTCCCCTCTCGGACGTGGTCGAACGCCGCGCGTGCGAGCTCGATCTGGCGGCCCATCGTCGAGCGGACGATCTCCTGCTCGAAGCCGTCCTCGCGGTCGCCTTCGGCTTGCGCTGCGGTGCTGTCCTCGCGGACCGCGATGCCGTCCTCGTCCGTCTCCTCCTCCGGCAGCAGGGTGCCGTCGTCGCGCAGGAACTCCTGGTAGAGGCTCGAGGCGATGACGACCTCCGAAGACTCGATGACCTCCTTGGCCCGCTTGGTCATGTGCTCCGGCAGGCCGGGACCGATGCCGACGACGTAGAGGGTGCCGTGGTCGTCGGGGGTGCCGCCCGTCGTCGCGTCAGCTGATTCACTCTCCGTCTCGCTCATCGACCGATCGCCACCGTGACCTCGTTCTCGTAGCCGATCTTCTCGAGGACGAGTTCCTGTTCGGTACCGCCCGCGATCGCGCTCGCCTCGGAGACGCCGGGCCAGCCGATCAGCTCCTTCGATTTGGAGGGGGTCGGCCCCTCGTGTGCGAGCAGGGTCTCCTTGTCGAAGGCGACCACACCGAGGTCGAGTTTCTGGGCAGCATCGAGCAGCCCCTCCTCGTCTTCCTTCCGGGTCGCGGTGCCGACGAACTCCACGTCGCAGAGGTCGTAGTCGGTCTGCTCGAGTGCTTCCTCCCACGCGGCGATGAACGACTCCGTGCTCGCGCCGGAGACGCTGCCGGTGCCGAGGACGCAGCCGTCGTCCGTGTTGCGCTTGAGCACCGTCACGTCGTCGCCGACGAGGACGGCTTTCGGGCCCTCGAGCCGAGCCACGGGACCGAGGTTCTCGTCGAGGACGGCGAGATTGGTTTTCACAGTTGAGTCGCCGTTGACGACGTGGGTGTCCATCGCCTTCGCGCGGGACTCGACGCCCTGCTTACCCGCGGCCTCCGAGGCGGTGGTCATCGCCGGAATCGCGCCCATCGTCGCGAGGTCCTGTGCGACCTGGTTCGCACCGTGGTGGCCGCCCGTGATCGGGATGGCCCACGTCAGCTCCTCGTCGACGACGCAGATCGCGGGGTCCTCCCATTTGTCGTCGAGCAGGTGGGCCGTCTTCCGCATCGCGATTCCCGAAGCCATCAGGCCGATGAAGCAGTCGTACTCGCCCCAGTGCTCCTCGAAGACGTCGCCGTGGTACTCGATGATGTCGATCGCCTCGTAGCGATCGCCGATCTCGGCTTTGATCTCCTCGGCAGTGTCCATCTTCCGGCCGAAGGAGATGATCGCGATCTCTTCTGCGACTTCGCCGTCCGAATCCGCCGTCGAACAGTGGCCGCCGCCGGAATTCGTACTCGAATCGTCCGTCGTATCCGTGTTCTCAGTTCCTGAACTCATGATGAAACCTCCATGGTACCGAAATCGTCCTGTCCTCGTTCGAACGGCCCGTCCTGTCCACCGCGGGGGTGGGACTGAAAGGGGCCAGCACCGTCGGCGAAGGCGGCCGACGTAAGGACCGCAGGCCGACGGCCGAGGACCGCAGCGAGGCCCCCAAGTCGACGGGGCTGGGGGCTTTCACCGTGTTTGCAGTTGTACTGACTCGGCTCAATCATCACTGGCCTCCGTCTCGCCGGCATTCCCCGAAGACGATCCTCGATTCGCCCAGTCGCCGTAGAGGAACGAGCGCTCGTAGCCCGCGCCCGTCACCGCGTCGCCGATGACGACCAGCGCCGAGGCGCGATAGCCTGCCTCCTCCACTTTATCGGCAATATCGCCGATCGAGCCGATGATCACGTCCTCGTCCGGCCAGGAGGCGTGGTAGATCACCGCGACCGGCGTCTCGGGGTCGTGGTCGTCCTCGAGCAGCCGATCCATCGTGTCCCGAACCGCGTGGGTCCCCAGATAGATGCAGGTCGTCACGTCGCCCATCTCGACGAAGTCGGAGATGTGGTCCTCCTCGGGCGTCAGGGTCTCCCCCTGCGGCCGGGTGAACGCGACGTGGTTCGACACTTCGTTGAGCGTCAGTTGCGTCCGTAGCGTCGCACTGGCCGCGAACGCCGACGTGACGCCGGGCACGAAGTGAGTTGGCACTCCCTCGTGTTCCAGCGCATCCATCTGCTCGAGCGCCGCGCCGTAGATGGCGGGATCGCCGCTGTGGAGTCGGACGACGTTGTCGCCGTCCTCGTAGGCATCCCGCATGAGGGGGATCAGTTCCTCGAGGTCCTTCCCTACTGAGTTCACCAGTTCGGCGTGGGCACAGTACTCGTCGAGCAGTTCGCTGTTGACCAGCGAACCCGCGTGGACGACGAGGTCGGCTTCCTCGAGCAGTTCCTTCCCGGCGACGGTCAGCAAGCGCGGGTTGCCGGGGCCGGCACCGACGAAGGGGATTCCCTCCTGTTCGTCGCCGGCGCTGTGCTCGAAGATCCGATCGTCCAGTTCCTCGCGGCGACGTTCGCCCTGGGAGTCGATCGCGTCCTGCGGGTCGTTCGGTGTATCCTCGTCAGTCATCGGTGTCCTCCGCGGTGTCCGCCACAGTCGCCGCCCTCGCAGCCTTCAGCGTGCTCGATCTCGATCAGCCGACCGCCGTCGGCCACCGGCTCACCGTCTGCGGTCGTCTCGTCTGACCCCGCCTCGCCGTCGGTCTGAAAGGCCGCCGTCGCCTGCTCGACCTCGAGGTCTTCCTTCTCGGCGTAGGCGAGCGTGTAGTAGTCGCGCTCGTCGATTTCTCCAGGATCGTCCGTCACCAGGGTCTCGCCCTGCTCCATGAACAGCCGGCGGCCGTAGGTCACGTCGTAGCCGGCCTCGAGGAGGCCCTCGTGAGTCGCCGGCGCGTCGGTGACCTTGAACAGGATCATTCGATCCGGACCGGTCGGACTCGCCCCGCTAGCAGCTTCTCGCAAGGAGAGCCCCGCACCGGCCTCGATCTCGACCCCCATCGCGGTCGCGAAGGCCGTCACCGCGCTCACGCCGGGGACGATCTCCAACTCGACATCCGGATGAAAGGCGTTGATCGTCCGGCGCAGGTGGCCGAACGTCGAGTAGACGTTGGGATCGCCAAGCGTCACGAAGGCGACGTCGCCGTCGCGAGCGTTCGGGGCGATCTCCGCCGCGGCCGCCTTCCACGCCGTTCGAAGCTTCTCTTCGTCTTTCGTCATCGGGAAATCGAGATCGCCGATCTTCGACTCGTCGACGTGGTTCAGCGCGACCGTCCGCGATAAGCGGCCCGGCGAGTAGACCACGTCGCACTCTTCGAGGACTTCCTTCCCGCGAACGGTCACGAGATCGGCCTCGCCGGGGCCGAGTCCGACGCCGTACAGCGTCATTGTCGACTCCTCCTGCTACCGTCTGCGGCGACTTTCTTCCCGCCATCGTCGTCCGCATCTTCGTCCGGCGTCGCGCTCCCGACCAGCATGTACACCGGGTTGTCCGAATCGAAGCTCGTCGCCCCGGCGAGTTCGTAGCCGTGGCTTACCTGAAACTGGACGACCTCCTCGAGCAAGTCCCGCTCGCGGAAGGCTTCGGTCGCTTTGCCGGCGACCTCGAGTCGCGACACGTTCATGATCACGCGGTCGATTTCGGTCTCGACTGCGTGATCGAGCACTTCCTCGAAGTTGCGGCTTCCGCCGAGAAAGATCGCGTCGGCGTCGTCGGGCAGCCCCTCGGGCGCTTCCGCGTTGCGCAGTTCGACGTCGGCACGGACCGACTCCTCGTTCGCGGCGAGGTTCTGCTCCGTCGTCTCGAGTCGCTCGGGTTTCCGCTCGAGGGCAGTCACTCGCCCGGCTCGCTGTGCGGCTTCGATCGTGACGGCCCCTGTACAGGAGCCGACCTCCGCGAAGTGATCGTCCGGCTCGAGGGCGAGCTTCGAGCCGACGACAGCGCGGACCTCCGACTTGGTCGGGCCGGCCTTCGCGTCGTGTGGCAGCGCGATGGGTGGCATCATCAGGTGGAACAGAGGCCGCCCCTAAAACAATTTTGTTTGGAGTAGAACAACTGCAGTTGTCAATGTAGACTTGGAGTAGAACAATGGAGGTTGATCCCCGGATCGACCGTTCGTCTCGGGCGAAAAACACGGTCGAGAACTGCTGAAGCGAGGTAGAAACGGAGACCACTGGACGTTGCTCGGGCCGACACACCACCACAGTAGTGATGTTCTGTGGCTACGACAGTTCGAGTTCCTCCAACCGTATCGCTACCACTCCATGCCACCGTTGATCCCGAGGACCTGCCCGGTCATGTACTCCGTCTGATCGCCGACGAGGAACCGGATCATCCCGACGATGTCCTCGGTCGTTGCGAACCGGCCCAGCGGAATATCTTCCCGGATCTTCTCCTGGACTCGCTCGGGCACCTTCTCGAGCATGTCCGTCTCCGTGAAACCCGGCGCGACGCAGTTCGCCGTGGAGTTGTGACTGGCGAGTTCGAGCGCAAGCGTCCGAGTGAACGCGAAGAGGCCACCTTTCGAGGTCGCGTAGTTCGCCTGCCCGTAGTTGCCCTGCTGGCCGACGACGCTCGAGATGTTGATCAGCCGGCCGTGATCGGAGGTCTTGATGTCCTCGTAGAACGCTTTCGTGCAGTTGAACGTCCCGGTGAGGTTGACGTCGATAACTGTCTGCCAGTCCTCGTAGGTCATGTTCTCGAACGTTCGATCGATGGTGATCCCCGCGTTGTTGACGAGCACGTCGATCTCGCCGAGTTCAGTTCGGATCTCCTCGGCCATCCGCTCGACCTGCGCCGGTTCGGAGATGTCCGCCTGGACGGGCACTGCCGCCTCGCCGTTTTCCTCGATGGTCTCGGTCACCTCGCGGGCCTTTGCGTCGGACGAACGGTAGTTCACCGCCACGTCGGCACCGCACCGGGCGAGTTCGAACGCGATCTCGCGACCGATCCCCCGCGAGGATCCGGTAACGAGACAGGTTCGATCGGTCAGCGGACGGCGCTCCAGGGGCTCGAGGCGCTGCATCGTTTTGGCCATACGGGAACCTACGTGCCGATTCGTGTTAATGACGTGACTCTCGTTTCAGAACGTGTGAACGAACGTTCGAGCGTCGTCTCGTTGGAACGGGCTCAGTTCGCGATCGACTCAAGGAATCGATCGAACGCCCCGCTCTCTGGATGGACGTGAACGTAGGTGCCCAGCGACTCGTACTCGGTCAATCCGTCGTGGTTGCCGTCGATGCCGTCACCGCGAACCGTCTCGAAGGCGAATCGGGCGTCGTCGTCGACCGCCGCGCTCGAGTAATGGAACTCGTGACCGCGGATCGTCTCGTCAGCGTTCGCCGTCAGCGTCTCCTCGGTGGCCTCGAGTTCGACGTGATCGAGCGCCTGATAGCGGTCGTGCATGGTAACGTCTGCAGGGAGAATGCCGGCCATCTCGCTCCGTTCGCCTTCGGCGGTCGTCAGCGACTGGCTCATCGCCATCAGGCCACCGCACTCGCCGAGTACCGGCATCCCATCAGCCGCGAGGTCACCGAGCTCCGAGAGGGTGCCCGCCGACTCGAGTTCCGCGGCGTGGTGTTCTGGGTAGCCGCCGGGCAGATAGACAGCATCCGCGTCCGGGACAGCATCGCCTGCGACCGGCGAGAACGCGACGGTGTCAGCTCGCTCGCGGAACCGTTCGATGGTCGCCGGATACCGGAAACAGAACGCCGCGTCGCTGGCGACGGCGACGGTAGCGTCGACCGACTCCGCGCTCGTGGCCCTCGCCGATGCCGTCTCGGGGGCCGGCGGCTCGCTCGCGACGGCGGCCAGCCGGTCGGCCTCGAGCGATTCGGCAGCCTCCCGTACCGCCGCGGTCGGCAGCGCCGCCTCCTTGCCCATCTCGAGGCCGAGGTGCCGATCGGGAATCTCGAGGTCGTCGTTTGGCGGGATCCGGCCGAAGAACTCGAGGTCATCGGGTAGCGCATCGCGGATCCCCTGCTCGTGGCGGCCGCCGTGGGCCCGCTGGGCAATGACGCCCGCGACCTCGATGTCGCGGCCGATCGTCGCGGCGTACTCGCGAAATCCCAGCGCGGTCGCCGCGACGCTCTCCATACCGGCCTTGGCGTCGACCACGAGGACGACGGGAACGTCGAGCGCTTCGGCGACCATCGCGGTGCTCGAGCCGTCGCCGTCGTAGAGCCCCATGACGCCCTCGACAACGCAGATGTCGCCCTCGCCGCGCCGGTAATTCCGGCGGAGGCCGTCCTCGCCCTCGAGCCACAGGTCGAGTGTTCGGGAGGGGCGGTCCGCGATCGCCTCGTGGTGGCTCGGATCGATGAAGTCCGGGCCCGCCTTGGCTGGCTGGACCTCGTGGCCGGCGTCCTCAAGCGCCTGCAGAATCGACAGCGTCGCGACCGTTTTTCCGACGCCGGAACTGACGCCGCCGAGGACGAATCCCTTCATGGTCCGCGTCCCGGGATCCGATCCGCCGCTCCGGCGATCCGTTCGTATCGGGTCGTCGTCTCGAGGTCGTTCATCACTACATTTGGATTAGAACAACTAAACTTGAATCCATCGGTGGCACCGACCGGTCAGATCACCGCTCATCGCAGCGACGATCCGCACTGATCGGATGTGGGCCCCGGACAGATGGCCAGCGACACTCGCTCCAAGCGACATACTATCATATCAGGCACAAAAGTCGTGTTTTGGAAATCGGGTTACAAAACGTCGTTTTGGCGACCGTTTTAGCACGCCGGTATCGTATCTGACCGTGATGACACGGGAATCCATGCCCCACGTCGTCGCACTCTGTGGCAGTTTGCGCGACGAGAGCAGAACGAAGGTCCTCCTCGAATCGCTGCTCGAAACCGCACGGAAGACGGGAGCGACGACGGAACTCGTCGATCTCCGATCGTACGAGTTGCCGAGCCTGCACGCCGTTGAGTCGGAGCCGCCGGACGCCGACCGCCTCCGAGCGACGATCGACGACGCGGATAGCGTCGCGCTCGGGACGCCCAACTATCACGGATCGTATGCCGGATCGCTGAAGGACGCCCTCGACTACTGTCGTCGCGAGGAGTTCGCCGGAACGACCGTCGGCTTGCTCGAGGTGGCCGGCGGCGAGTTTCCGGGATCGGCGATCGCACATCTCCGGACCGTCAGCCGGACGCTGCACGCGTGGCCGCTGCCGACCGATGTTGCTGTCCCGAACGCCCGCACGATGATTACCGACGAGGAGATTGCCGACGAAGCGGTCGCCGAACGGGTCCGCCAGCTCGGCCGCGACCTCGTCGCGTACGCCGACGTGTCGCGCTATCCCGAGACGGTCTCCCGAGGGACGGCGACAGAAACGGAGTCCGAGGCCGATGACTGAACACAGCGTATCGACAGCCGACCAGTCGGGCGCGGGAGCAATGCGAGCGATTCGGATCCACGAACACGGCGGTTCGGACGTGCTGAGGGCGGAGACGGTCCCCCGGCCCGAACCCAGCGATGACGAACTGCTCGTTCGCGTTCGCGCCGCCGGTGTCAACCCCATCGACTGGATGATCCGCGAGGGTTACACCGACGAGGCGCTCTCACCGTCGCTGCCGTCCATTCTCGGCTGGGATCTGTCGGGCATCGTCGAGACGGTCGGGCCGGACGTGTCCGAATTCGGGCCCGGCGACGAGATTTACGGTCTCGTGGGGATGCCTGATCCGGGGGAAGCCTATGCCGAATATGCGGCCGTCTCGGCGGACGAGGTCGTCACCAAGCCGGCACCGCTCAGCCACACGGAGGCCGCCGGACTTCCGATGGTCGGTCTCACCGCGTGGCGTGCCCTCTTCGACGCGGGAGCGCTCCGCGACGGTCAGCGTGTGCTCGTCCACGCCGCTGCCGGCGGCGTCGGCCACGTGGCCGTCCAGCTTGCGGCCCACGCCGGGGCACACGTCGTCGGCACTGCATCCAGCGAGAACGAGGCATACCTCCGGGAACTCGGCGTCGACGAATTCGTGAACTATCGGGAAGAGCAGTTCGAGCGTGTCGTCAACCCCGTCAATCTCGTACTCGACGCAGTCGGCGGCGACACGCTCGAGCGATCGATACCCGTGCTGGCCGACGGTGGTCGCATCGTGACGCTTCCGGAACCGCCGTCCGAGGCGGTGAGCGAGATGGCTCGGCGGGAGCGCAACGCGACCGTCGACTGGTTCAGCGTCGAGCCGGATGCGACGACGCTCGCAGCCCTCTGTTCGCTCGTCGAGGACGACCATCTCCGGACAACGGTTAGCGGAAGCTACCCGCTCTCCGATGCCGCCACTGCTCACCAGGAGAGCGAAGACGGCCACGTCCGCGGGAAACTCGTCCTCACGGTCGGCGGTGACCGATCGACGTGAGCCCACCTCCGGTCCGCGCTGCATGACGGCCGAAAGTAGCTGAAAAGAAACACTTTAGCGGCTTCCAGCACTCAGTCCGATCATGAATCGAATGGAGGCAGTGATACGCGCTCAGGAGTCGGAGCACTGTCTCCGGCCTGCCGAGGCGTTCTCCCTCATCGGCGACGAAACGAGGGTCGCGATTCTCGAGGCCCTCTGGAACGCCGACGACACGCCAGTACCGTTCTCGCGGCTCTACGAAACCGTCGAGACCGACACGAGCCCGCAGTTCAACTATCACCTGAAGCGGCTCACCGGACAGTTCGTTCGGAAGACCGACGCCGGCTACGAACTCCGAACGGCCGGCGAGCACGTCGTCCGCGCGATCGTCGCCGGGTCGTTCAACGCTCACCCTCACCTCGAGCCGTTCGAGACCGGCGACGACTGCACCCAGTGTGGGTCGCCGCTACGAGCGAGCTACGACGACGAACGACTCGCCATCGACTGTCCCGCTTGCGGACGGACACACGGAGAGTACTCGTTTCCGCCCGGCGGCCTCCTCGACCGGACCCGCGATGAGATTCTCACCGCGTTCGATCGTCGCGTCCGCCGTCTACACTGTCTCGCCACGGACGGCGTCTGTCCGGCGTGTAGCGGCCGAATGCGGACCGAACTCGTCCGTGAGGGCGACTGCTGTCTCGATGTCGACCTTCAGGCGGAGTATACCTGTGAACAGTGCCACCACAGTCGCTGTTCGACAGTCGGGCTCGCACTGCTCGACCAGTCCGCTGTCGTCGCGTTCTATCGCGATCACGGCATCGACCTCGAGTCTGCGCGGTACTGGCAGTTCGACTGGTGCGTTGGCGACGAGTACACGACCGTCCGATCGACGGATCCCTGGCGAATCGCCGTGTCGATTCCGCTCGAGGACGACACGCTCGAGAGTACGCTCGACGGCGAGTTGTCCGTCATCGAGACGCAGCGACTGTGAGCCGTCGGCCGTCCGGACGCCCTCGAGTGAGGGTTCGGACCACCGACGAACTTAACCGCTCGAATCGGTTACGACCGCCCCCTCAAACTATGAGTGAAGCAAACGGAACCGACACCGAACGGCACCTCCGCGAGGCGCTTCGTCACCTGGGTCAGGCACAGGACGACGATACTCTCAGGAAGACCAACGCCGTCGCGCTCGAGGAAGTGTCGAACACCGTCTCGTCGGTACTGCGCGAGTACGAAGGGGACGAATAGAACCATTCACAGTCGATTTTTCGATGCCACAGGTCGTCTCTGAGTTCCGACCTCGAGCGATGTCTAGCCCCATCCACGGTATGATTTAACATACCATGGTGTGTACGAACGATCGTGATGCAGCCCGAAACCGACCACCCGTCGAGCGCGGACGAACTGCGTAACAAAGACGAGACCGAGATCCCGATCGGCGAGGCCCAGGAGCCCGAGAGCCGCGGGTACACCATGTGGCGCTGTCGGTCCTGCGGCGAGATGGGACGGCTCGAGGGAGAGCTGCCGGAGGCGTGTCCCGGGTGCGCCGCACCGCGGGAGGAACTGTACTACTGGGTTGCCGACTGACGGTCGCCCGGCGCTCGAGAACGGGGCCGTCTCGAACTGGGCCGCGGCGAGACGACGACGCGACCGCTATACCGGCTGTCGCACCGCGAGCACAACCAGATCCGAAAACGGCGTGTCGTCTTTCCCGTTCCCCCCGGCGTGTTCTGCCAGTTCCCCGAGCGTGAACCGGTGGATCCGCTCGTCGTCGTGGGTCAGCTTCTCGAGCACCAGCGCCTCGAGGTCGGGTTCAGCCCCCGCCTCGAGCAAAAATTTCGCGATATCGCCGGGCATCCGGTCGTAGGGACGCGGGAGGACGAGCAGGTGTCGTTCGTCTTCCGTCGCTACGGCGGCGAGACGGTCCATGTCCGACTCGAGGTCGCCACTCTTGTGCAGCGTGACGAACTCGGTGTCCTCCATCGGCGTCCGGGCGCGACTGGCGGCCAGCTGGATCGATGAGATACCCGGAATCACGCGGACCGGGATGTCGGGATCCCCGCGCTCGACTGCATCCTGACGAGTCTGCGAGTCAGGGCTCGTGGAACTCCGTTCCACGGCATCCTGCACTTTACCGACGAACTGGTAGCCCGAGTGGTTCGGATCACCCATCGCGACCGCAGTCCCCGACTCGCCGGCGGCGACGCGCTCGCCGAACTCCTCGAGCGCCTCGGCCTCGTCTTTGTAGCCACAGGTCAGCAGGTCGGCGTCCGTCTCGTCCTCGACGAACTCCACGACCGTCGTGAAGCCGACGACGACGTCCGCCTCGCGGATCGCGCGCTCGCCCCGCGGGGTGAGATATTCGGGGTTCCCCGGCCCGACGCCAACGGCGTAGACCGGGTTGTCCGTCTCTTCATCGATGTCCGGTTCGGCCGCTCCCGCGGCGAACGTCGCCGGATCCGGTCCCGAATCGAGGTCGTACTCGCCGCTCATCGATTCTCGCCGTCCGCGGCCCGCGTTTCGGCGTCGAGCGCGAGGTCGATTTCGTCGGTCCGGTCGTCTTTTGCGACGTGAATCAGTTCGTTCGTCAGCGCCGCCGCCAGTCCGCTGCCGCCGCGGCGGCCGACGTTGGTGATCGCCGGCACATCGTATTCTTCGCTGACTTCGCGGATGCGCTGGCGACTCTCTTCTGCCTTGACGAAGCCGACGGGGGTCGCGACGATGGCGGCCGGCCGGGTGCCGTCCTCGATGCAGTCCGCCAGCGCGAAGGCGGCCGTCGGCGCGTTGCCGACCGTCGCGATCGCGCCGTCGTAGACGCCCTGCTTATCGAGCTCGAGCACCGAGGCCGCGGTCCGGGTCATCCCCGTTTCCTCGGCCAGTTCAGCCCCGTTCCCGATCGCCTTGCACTTCTCGCAGTTGTGCCCGCGGCCGGTGATTCCGGCTTTGGACATCGTGATGTCCGTGACGATGGTCGCCTCCGCGAGTACGGCTCGAGCGCCGGCCCGGACCGGCGCGTCCTCGTCGTCGCCGAGTTCGTCGCTGCCGGTGAACTCGATCAAGTGCTGGAATTCAATGTCGCCCATTGAATGGACCGCCTTTTGTCGGATGCGGTCTCCAAGAGTCTCGTCCGGCACGAACTGCCGGACGATGTCCATGCTCGTCTCCGCGATGTCCATCGCGTTCTGCGTCGTTGCACCCAGATCGGCGTACTCCGCTTCGAATTCTTGTTCAGTCATCAGTGGTCACACTCACAGCCTCGTTGGTCGTCCGCGCCTCGAGGTCGCCTTCCACCTCGAGGTTCAGGTCTCGAAGCCGATCGATCGTCTCGTCGTCGGCGTCCCAGAGGTCCCGCTCGATGGCCTCGAGCAGGGTATCCGTGATGGACTCGAGCGCCCACGGGTTCACGTCACGCATCCAGTCCTGGCGATCCTCGTCGAAGGCGAACTTCTCGGCGACCTCCTCCCACAGCGTGTCCGAGACGACGCCGGTGGTCGCGTCCCAGCCCAGCGTCACGTCGACCGTCGTCGAGAGGTCGCCCGCGCCCTTGTAGCCGTGTTCCTCCATGGACTCGAGCCAGTCCGGGTTCAGCACGCGGGAACGCATCGCCTTGCGAACTTTCTCCTCATTGGTGTAGACATCGACGTTGTCCGGGTCCGAGGAGTCGCCGACGTAGGAGGCGGGCTCCTCACCCGAAATCTCGCTCACGGCGGAGATGAAGCCGCCGTGGAAGGCGTACCAGTCCGAGGAGTCGAACTCGTCTTGCTCCATCGTGTCCTCGATCTTGACCGTCGCGTCGACGGAAGAGAGCCGGCGCTCGAAGGATGCGTGGGCGTCCGAGACGCGGCCTCTCGAGCCCATGGCGTAGCCGCCCCACTGGATGTACACCTCGGCGAGGTCCGAGCGGTCGTCCCAGTTGCCCTCGTCGACGGCCTTGTTCGTCCCGGCACCATAGCCTCCGGGGCGGGTCGTGAAGACCCGGTGTTTCGCGGCCGTTCGGGCGTCCGATTCGTCGAGACCTTCTTCCTCCTCGAGGTCCGCCTGTTCCGCCTCGACATGCTTTTTGATGTAGTTCATCTCGTGGGGCTCGTCGAGGTCGACGACGGCGTCGACGGCGTCATGTATGACGCCCGCAGCCGCCGGGAACGCATCCCGAAAGAGACCGGAGACGCGCGTCGTCACGTCAATTCGGGGTCGATCCAGTTCCTCGAGCGGGATCGGTTCGACGTCGTCGATCCGACCGGCGTCCGTCCACTGCGGCTCGACACCCATCATCGCGAGCACTTGGGCGATGGTCTCGCCGCGGGTGCGTACGGTCGGCGTTCCCCAGGCGACGACGCCGATCTCCTCGGGATACTCGTCGTTTTCGCTGTGGTGGCGCTCGAGCACGCCCTCCGCGACCTCACTTCCAACCTGCCAGGCTGCCTTCGCCGGCACCTTGCGCGGGTCGAGCGTGTAGAAGTTCCGCGCGGTCGGCAGCAGGTCGACGCCGCCGCGGGTCGGCGCGCCGGAGCCCCCCGGCGGCACGTACTCGCCTGAGAGGGCGACGGCAGTTCTGGGAATCTCGTCTTCGGCCCCCTGCACCCGGGGCTGGGCCTCCTCGCAGATGTACGCGAGGGCCTTCCGGAGATCGTTGTGTGCGCCGGATTTCGCGCGGCCGTCACCGATCGTCTCGAGGTCGACGACGAGTAGGTTCATGTTGACCTCGTCGTCCGGCACTCCGGCGGTTTCACCGCCTTCGCCTCGCGATTCGTTCCGAATCGCGCGCGCCTCGCGCTCCGATTTCGGCACGTCGAAGTCGTGTTCCGCGAGCGTCTCGATCAGGTCGACGCTGGTCTCGTAGACGATATCCGCGGCCTCGGCGTAGGTCATCCCGAGATCCTCGGCGTACTCGCCGGGCGAGTCGAGCATCGTTTGATAGTCGACGCCCAGCGCGCCGGCGACGCTCTCGCGAAGGCTCGGCGCACCGGGGTTCTCGAGCCGAGTGAGTGCGACCAGATACTCGGTCAGGCGCTCGCCCTCCGGCGGCTCGGACATGGTGTGCAGCCCCAGCCGAATCTGGGTCGTCTTCACGTCGGTCAGGTACTCGTGGATCCGTTCGACCAGTTCGTCGATATCGACCTCGTCGCCCTCGACATCTCCTTCCTCGAGCGTCGAGCCGGCCTCGTCGGGCCCCCGAACATCGGCCTTCTCGTCAATCGTGCCCGTGATACCCAACTCGACGGCGAGATCCAGTTGCTCGACTTTCTCGCGCATGAGATCCTCGAGGTGCTGGCCGTCGTCGGCGCGGGCGTCCTCCATCCCGGCCTCGCGGTACTGGTTGGCGAGTTCCTCGAGTTCCGAGAGTTCGTCGTACGTTCCGGCGTTTCGCATGACGGGCGTGAGGTAGTCGACGATAGCCGCGTAGGAGCGGCGTTTGGCCTGGGTCCCCTCGCCGGGGTTATTGACGATGTACGGGTAGACGTTCGGGATGTCGTCGATCAGCTGATCCGGTGCGCTCTCGCCGTTGAGTCCGACGGTCTTGCCGGGGAGCCACTCGAGGCTCCCGTGGGTGCCCAGATGGACCACCGCGTCGGTCTCGAAGCTGTTGCGCAGCCAGCCGTAGAAGGCGTAGTAATCGTGTGGCGGCTGCAGGTTCGAGTCGTGGTAGACCTTCGAGGGATCCATCCCGAACCCGCGCGGGGGCTGGACGGTGACGAGGACGTTCCCGAACTCGACGCCCGGAATCGCAAACGGGCGGTCGGGAACCTCGCCCCACTCCTCGACGATATTCTCCTGGAATCGCTCGTCGGCGTCGGCGAACCACTGCTCGTACGTGTCCGGTGAAACGACGTCGACCGAGAGGTCGCGGACGTCTTCGGGTGCGACCCACCGGTCCTCGAGCGTGAGCTGTGCGGTCAGCTTCTCGACGAGCGTTTGCCCATCTTTCGGCATCTCGTCGTCTCGCGGATCGCTCCGCTCCCCGCTCGACACTTCCGAGGCGCTTCGCGCCTCGCTACCCAGGTCGTACCCACGCTCATCTAGTTCCTCGAGTAGATTGACTGTCGACTCCGGCGAATCGAGACCGAACGCGGTCCCGATCCCGTCGTCGCTCGGCGGGTAATTGTGCAGGACGACCGCGACCTGCTTCTCCTCGTTGGGCGTGTGTCGCAACTCGGCCCAGTTGACTGCGAGTCGGGTCGCGTGGTCGATCCGGTCCTCGATCGGGAAGTGGTGTTTCGGTGCGGAGCCGATGCCGGCCTCGTCGTCGGTGCGCTCCTTCCCCGAGATGGGGTGCGTGATCACGTTCCCGTCGAACTCCGGCAGCGCGACCGAGAGGGCGAGTTCGAAGCCCATCACGCCCGTATCGCTGGACTCGTAGCGCGACGGCGAGCGCATCGTCGTGACCGTCTGGAGGACCGGTACGCCGAGGCGATCGAGGAAGACGTCTTCAGCAGAACTCCCTTCGTCGTCGGCGCTGCGGCCCCGCTCGTCCATCGAGAGGGAGAACATAAAGGACGAGAGCACGGCGTCGACGATCGAATTCCCGTCGTCAGCGATAAGCCAATTGTCGGTCACCCATTCAGCGTCTTCTTGCTCGTCGGTGTCGGTCGCCGGGTTACAGAAAATCGGTAGGGCGTTGGCACCTTGCTCCTCGAGCGCTCTGACCTGCGCGTCCACGTACCGGGTGTTCTCGTGGGTCCAGTGGGACTCGTAGAACCAGACCGCGACCGTCGGCTTCTCGGGATCGTGCGTCTCGAGCAGGTCCTCGTACTCGATTCCCGGGTGATCCGGGTGGTAAACGCCCTCCGTCGGCAATTCGGTGGGACCGTCGTATTCGACATCGTGGCCCTCGTACTCGGCGGTGAGGAACCGACACAGGTTTGCGGTGTTGATCGTCCCACCCTTCTCGAGATAGTCGTAGACGCGGTCTCGGTGGGCCGCCGAAACCGTCGTGTCCTCGACGGCGAAGGCGTCGCCGGTCGCCTTGACGATCAGCGGGACGCCCGCTTCCTCGAGCGCGCCCGTCGCGTAGTCGTAGCCCGGCATGCTGTCTTCGGCGCCGTGCAGCCAGAAGACGGCCGCCGCGGCGTCGTGCAATTCCCCGACGAACTCCTCGACGTCGGCTTCGTCCTCGAGGTCGCTCTCCGAGCGGACGACCAGCTCGACCCCCTCGAGGCGCTGTGCGGCCCGCCCGATCGAGCCGAGTTCGTTCTCCGTCGCAGTGTAGATCCCGATCCGTGCCATCGTGTTTTTAAACCCTGATTGTATTAGCGCAAGTATGGTTGCAAACGCCGGGGGCAAAAAGCTGTCGTCACTCCCCTTTCCGGCGATCGTCGGACAGGACGAACTGAAGCGCGTGCTGCTGACCGTCGCGGCCAACGACGGCCTCGACGGGGCCCTGATCGTCGGCGAGAAGGGAACCGCGAAGTCGACCGCTGTTCGGGCACTCGTGGATCTCCTCCCCGAGCAGCGGGCCGTCGCCGACTGTCCGTACGGCTGTTCGCCCGACGACCCCGATCTGCAGTGCGATGAGTGCCGCGAACGCGACTCCGACGACCTCCCGGTCGAGACGCGACCGGTTCCGCTCGTCACGCTTCCGCTCGGTGCGACTCGAGACCGCGTCGTCGGCACCCTCTCCGTCGAAGACGCGCTGGCCGGCGAGGCCGACTTCGATCCGGGCCTGCTGGCCCGCGCGAACCGCGGCATCCTCTACGTCGACGAGGTCAACCTGCTCGACGACCACCTCGTCGACGTGATCCTCGACTCGGCCGCGAACGGCGTCAACACCGTCGAGCGCGACGGCATCAGCATCTCCCACCCCGCCAGCTTCACCCTCATCGGCACGATGAACCCAGAGGAGGGCGATCTGCGCCCCCAACTGCGAGATCGCTTCGCTCTCCGGGCCACCGTCGAGGGCTGTCGCGAGATCGACGACCGCGTCGAGATCATCGACCGCGCGCTCGAGGCCGACGGCGGCGCTGGCGGCGCTCCCAATCCGCGAACGGAGTACGCCAGCGAGGTCGAGACGCTGCGTGACGACCTCGTTGCGGCCCGCGAGCGCCTCTCGAGCGTCGGCCTCCCGACCGATTTCAAGGCCGAGATCGCCGAACTCTGCCTCGAGGCCGGGGTCGACGGCCACCGCGGCGACGTGGCGACGGCTCGAACCGCCATGACGCTGGCCGCGCTCGAGGGCCGCGAGACCGTCATCGAGCCCGATATCCACGAGGCCGCGACGTACGCGCTCCCCCACCGCCTCCGGAGCACCCCCTTCGAGGACGAACCGGAGCTCGACGACCTGCTCGAGGACCGGTTCGACGATGAGTCGCCGGACGAGGGCGACGGAGAGAGAAACGAGTCCGACGGAAGTGACGCGGACGACGGTGATGGAAGTGACGGCGGAGATTCAGAGTCAGAACCCGAAGCGGGAGACGGAGACGAGGGCGGCGATCGCGAGGCGGGCGGAGACGACGGATCCGGCGATGGTGACGGTGGTGCGGACGGCGACGACTCGAGCGACGGCACCGATCCCGAATTCGACGGTGTGGACGGCGACGACTCCGGACCCGAGCAACGACCGGAGAGCGGCGACCAGCCGACATCACCGAACCGGTCGTCCGCCGATACCGGTGCTGACACCGGTGATGGCAGTTCGGACGACGACTCGAGCGAACGCGACTCGGAGTCGGATGGGTCGTCCGATGACGGTGACGAAGACGAAACCGCCCAGCCGATCGTTCCCGGCCAGCAACGCGCGAAGATCGGCGAGGCGCGGGCACCGGACCTCGAGACGCCGACCGCCGAGAGAACGGAGAGCGCGGCCGCGAGCGCCACGGGAACGCGGGCGAGCACGACACCGAGCGCGGACAACCGAGGCGCTCGCGTCCGGACCGAACCCGCGTCCGGCGAGGGGCCAATCGACGCCGCCGCGTCGGTGCGATCGGCCGCGTCCCGCGGCGAGTCGCGGGTCGACGAGCGGGACCTCCGGCAGTCCGTCCGCACCGGCGAGACGTCGGTGACGATCGTCTTTGCCGTCGACGCCAGCGCGTCGATGCGGCCCGCGATGCGAACTGCGAAAGGCGTCGTCCTCGAGCTCCTGCGCGACAGTTACCAACACCGCGATCAGGTTTCCTTCGTCGCCTTCGCCGGCGAGGACGCCGACGTCTTGCTCCCGCCAACCGACAGCGTCTCGCTGGCCGCCCGCCACCTGAAGGACCTTCCCTCGGGCGATCGAACGCCGCTTCCGGCCGGTCTCGAGACCTCGAGACGCGTCCTCGAGCGCGCCGACACCGAGGCCTCGGTCGTCGTCCTCGTTACTGACGGGCGAGCGAACGTCGCCGACGGGAGTCCGACCGAGGCGACACGAACCGCGGCTCGAGCGCTCGCGGCGGGCGACACTCGAGTGATCGTCGTCGACGCCGGCGACGACACCCGCGCCGGCCTCTCGGAACTGGTCGCCAGCGAAACCCACGGCGAACTGGTGGCCCTCGAGTCGCTGTCAGCCGAGACCGTCAGAACGGGAGCCGACCGCGCGGCCGACGAGACGGAGCGATAGGGGGGTCCCAAGGGTGCCCTCGAGCGACATCGACGAGCGCGGACCATATCCCGTTTTGACCGCCACTCGAACCGTGGTACGCAACCCGGCGTTCTAAGAGCGAGCGGCCCCCAGTCATTGTATGGCAGAACTCGAACTCGACGACGGGACCATCTGGTACGAGACGATCGGTGACGGGCCGCCGCTCGTGTTTGTCCACGGCGGCTGGATGGACGGGACGACCTGGGAGCCACAGATCGAACACTTCGCCGACGACTATCGGGTCGTCACGCTCGACGTGCGGGGCCACGGCAACACCGGCGTGACGGAGCCCGATCAGTACTCGATCGACCTCTTCACCGACGACCTCGAGGCACTGCTCTCGCGACTCGAGATCGAACGGCCAATCCTCTGTGGGCTCTCGCTGGGGTCGATGGTCGTCCAGGAGTATCTGGATCGCCGTTCCGACGACGCGGCGGGCGCGATTCTGGGCGGGGCAGTGCGATCGATGCCCCCCGTGGAACTGCCGTCAGGAGTGAAGTCGTTCTGGTCGCCGATGCCCGCGCTGGCCACGTCGCTGTCGGTCTCGGGGTCGGCGGGGACCTTCCGTTCGATGCTGTATTCGATACAGGCGACGACCGGCGAACGGTGGCTGTCGGTTGACCCCAATACCAGAGCCGACGCGATCGACGCCGTCGGCGACATCCCGTCGGCCGAGTTCCGGAAGATCTTCGACGCGCTCTACCAGTACGATCCGCCCGAGCTATCCGGCATCGAAACGCCGACGCTCGTCGTCCACGGCGAGCAGGAGGCCCCGCTGGTCAAGCGACAGGGCCGACAGATCGCCTCGGCCGTCACCGACGGCACGCAACTCGAACTCGCGGAGTCGGGCCATCTCGTCAACCAGGACCGGCCGCGAGCGTTCAACGCGGCGGCGACCGACTTTCTCGAGGAACTCCCCGCTGCGTAGGCGATCACTCCCTGTCAGGGATCGATTCGCCGAACCGCTTCGGTGAATCGCTCGCACGGGTACAGTGTCAGTCGCAGTCGACACCGATCGCTGTCCGGGGTCACCCATCAACACTCACGAGAGTCACGGTTGGCAGCCCAACATAATTTGGCGATACCCGGAAGACAGCGACCGTGGTACGCACTTGCGGCATCGGCAGGTCACTCGAATGACACGCCGACCCAGAACCAGATCAATGAGTAGTCACTGTACGGACACCGACAGCGTCGACTCCGCGACAGCAACTGAGCAGTGGGCCAATATCTCGAGACACGTCTTTAACAGCTACGTCGAGGCCAACAACGCCTTCCTCGCCGCGATGAGGTTGACACGTCCGAGCGAGGCATCCGCCACCCAGCCGGACGTGGACACGACGACATCGACGCCGGCCGTCGAGGTCGCGTTCGGCGACGAGAACTGGGTCATGGAACGGTCGACCGACGACTTCGATACCCTCGGCGTCGGCGACTACGTCCGCTTTCGCAAGCCGATCGCGGACGCGGACGTCACCGCGTTCGGACAGATTTCCGGCGATACGAACCGGCTCCACCTCGAGCCCGAGTTCGCCGAAGCCACCCAGTTCGGTGGCCGGATCGCCCACGGGACGCTCGTAGCCGGTACCATCAGCGCCGCACTGGCCCGCCTACCCGGGGTGACCGTCTACCTCTCGCAGGACCTCGAGTTCGTGGGGCCGGTCCGAATCGGCGAGACGGTCACCGCCGAGTGTGAGATCGTCGAGGATCTCGGCGGCGATCGCTACCGGCTGCACACCGCGGTCGTCAACGAGGACGACGAGACGGTTATCGACGGCGAAGCCGTCGTCATCATCAACGAACTGCCCAACAAGTGACGCGTCGCTCGAGGCGAGCGGACGAGTAGCGTCGACGCCGGTCGCCAGTTTCGCAATCGAAACTCCGGGCGCCGAGCGATATGAGCGACCGAGCGTTGGGACGACAGGATGGATAGCGGTCGCTCTCTGTTCGGATACAACCAGTGCGACGGACTCGGTTGCTTTGGCGTCGAATGGGATATCCGGTTCCAGTCGACGGCATATCGGCACGGAGACTCGTCGCGAAGAACGCAAAGCTGGTACCCTTCGAGTGAGACCGTCGTGACGATGACAGACGATTCACGTGCCGTCGACGGGCGATTCGAGACGGCACACAGTCGGCGCCGAATACTCCAGGCCGTCGGCACTGCAACGGTTGCGACCGCCGGGATCGCGGGCTGTCTCGGGCAACGCGGTACGGACGAAATTCCACTGGTGAACACTGGCCTCGAGCAGACCGTTCCCGACGGTGTCGCCCAGTTCAGACACTCGCTCGAGCGGTGGGGATACTATCCTGACGCCACGGTTCCCGACGAGGTCGAACGGGAGTGGCGGCTCGACCGACTCAATACGGGCTCTCACGGCGCCGCGAAGGCCAGCGCCGTCCCCTTGCCGGACGGCGGTCTCGTCTTCCCCGGCGACACGGGATATCTCGTGGCGCTCGACGCCGACGGCACCGAGCGCTGGCGCACCGGGACGGACACCGACAGCCGCGGCATCCACGGAACCCCAGCGATCGCCGATGGCCGCGCGTACGTCGGTGCGTACGACGGCGTGCTCTACGCCATCGACCTCGAGACGGGCGACATCGACTGGCGACAGGACCTCGGCGACGCCATCGGTTCGAGCCCGCTCTATCACGACGGCACCATCGTCATGGCCGTCGAATACTACGATCCCGAGGGAAGCACGTTCGCGGTCGACGCGGCGGACGGATCGATCGTCTGGGAGGACCCCGAGGGACGGCCGACGGATCACCCGCACTCGACGCCAGCGATCGATCCCGACTCTGGCCATCTGGTCTGTGGATCGAACGACGGCAATCTGTACGGATGGCGTTACTCCGACCTCCCCGACCTCGAGTTCGCCTGGTCGTTCGAAACCGAGGACCGAGACGACAACAACAGCGAGATCAAGGGACCGATCGCGACCTACGACGGTGGGGCCTACTTCGGCTCGTGGGATCACAACGTCTACCGGGTGAACCTCGAGGACGGCACCGAAGACTGGTCGTTCCAGACGGGGAACCTGGTGATGTCGGGGCCGGCGCTCGATCCCGAACTGGACACGGTCTTCATCGGGAGCCACGACGGCAACCTGTACGCGCTCGACGCGCAATCGGGCGAGCGACACTGGTCGTTCGAAACCGACCTCGCGATCACGGGCTGTCCGACCGTCTGCGACCAGCGGGTGCTCGTCGGCTCGAAGGACACGACGCTCTACGCGCTCGAGAAACGCACCGGTGAGCTGATCTGGGAGGTCGACAACGACGGCGTCGTCACGAGCACGCCGCGCGTGATCGACGGCGCAATCTACTACGCCGAACGCGCGCCGAACCCGCCGGAAGACGACGAAGACTCGTCCGACGAGGATATCGATACCGACGGTGGCGGCTACAAGCTCGTCGACGCCGAGTGAGCGATCAACTGGCGGCTCCAGTCAGTGATCGGCTGGCGGCGATAGTCTGCGATCGACCGATTCGACGACTCCGTTTCGACCCGAAGTCAGCCACGCGCGACTACCACCGGCATTAATACTACCACCACCACAATCAGTGGCCGAGAATGACCGATCGGCCGCCATCCCCATCGACACCGACTGCCGCGCCTGCGATCGCGAATACCGGACCCGAGGATCGCGTTCTCGCGACGACGACCCAGTTGACCGACTCGATCGAGACCGCGCTCGGCTGCCGGCTCGACGAAACGGTTCTCAAGGACCTCCTGCTCGAGTTGGACCGTCACGACTACGTCGACTGGGTGACGGTGTCTCGCGGTGGCGACCACGTGTGGGACCTCTCGGAGTCGGCTGATCGCATCGGTGACGCCATCGCCGCTGCTATCACCGAACAGATCCGGTCGTGGCTCGACGTCGACGAGTAACTCGCGGCAGTTGGAGGGCCATTTTTCGGCAAGCCACAGTTATGCTGTGTTCGAAAGGTGTGTAGAAATCGTGGCCAAGACGATACGGTTCTCTCCAATGTTCTCTTGGGGTCGTGTTGTAGCATGAAGTTGGATTCCAACTACCCACAAAACGAAGGGGCCTGCAGGCCCCGGTTCGAGTGTCGAACGAATCGTCCTTTCAGGCGTGAAGCGGCCGAATACGATCGTCTCAAAACCGCCGTTTCTAATACCTATTCGAGAAGTCAGCACTTCCCGTGCAAGTGATAGGGCGCGTATTCAGAGCGGAGAATAGGCAGAATGCCCAAGCAGACGGGTACGAAGCCACGAGTTTATACGGCTAGATAGGTGGAACGGGTTTCAAGACCGACTCACACGTTCGTACACGCCTTGGACGACGGCGATCCGTTCTTCTTCGAGGTTCCGAACGACGTTCGCCGCTTTGATCGGTGTATCCGCTCCCATCAGAAGGTTGAGTCCGAGCGGTGGCGGCGCGTCTGCTGGCCGCGATTGCATCGACTCTACCACGTTCCGAAACCACTCGAGGCTCGGCCCTGTGACGTCCCTCCAGGCGACCTCGTCGAAGCCACGATCAAGGATCTCCTCTCGGAGTCGCTCAGGCGTATCGAGATGGCTGAGGGACGCATCTGACGCCCAAGGGGCCGGGAACACTGGTCCGCCCCCAGGTCCGGCACAAAGTTCGTACAGCGCAAGTGTTCCTCCGGGTCTGAGGACACGACTCGTCTCCTCAATCGCTACGTCTGTGGCCTCGATGTTCGGCAGCGAGTGTTCGAACCAAACGACATCGAATTCCTCATCCTCGAATGGCAAGTCGAGGGCGTTGACGTGCTGAAAGGAGACCTTGTCGGTCAACTCCACTCGCTCAGTAAAGAGCGTCGCTGCCCGGCAATACTCTTCGACAATATCGATTCCAACGACATCGCAACCGTACTCGGAAGCGAGGGTGCGGGCCGGACCACCGATCCCACACCCGACGTCGAGGACGCGAGAGTGGGCTTTGATCTCTGCAAGGTCGGCGACTTCTCGGGTGGCCTCGAGCCCGCGGATGTGGAACTCGTCGAACGACGCGATATCCTCCCGAGAGAGCGCGTCGACGTCTTTCCCGGCGGCTTCGAGGGCGTCGAGAATGTCGTCGCCGAGATCCGTCACTCCGTAATGTTCGTTCAGTGCAGTCTCGTAGGCGGTGTCTGTTTTCGACTCATCGGGAGACATGCCGTCTCCTCCGTTGGCAGGCGATTTCACAGTGGCCGGCCACTGCGCTGTTCTGGTTGGCCGCGTCGAGGCCCTGAAAATCCTTGTCACCGCTGTGGAGCAGGGAGTCGTCGGCACACAGAGCCGTGAACGCGTCGCGATCCTGGTCATTGAGCGTGTCGTAGACACGCTGTACGAACTTTTTGGTGGTTACAGTTGTTGTCATAGGCTCTCCCTCCGTATGATGCGTCCAACTCGACAGGCTCCTTCTCCAACGTTACTGCGTAGCGAACGCTACATACCAGTACATCGCGCACCTGAATAGCTGTTACTGACTACCACGGTGATGACGGACGCGTAACGTGATGAATATACCCTCTGAGCCTTGTTTAGACGCTACTGAAACCGTCGGTTAGTAGCTCTATTGGTGGAACAGAATCCGCCTATGAGTCCTTCTCTCCGCGAGTTCATTCTTTGGGCAAAGGCCGTGGCGGACGATCTGAACCGCGTCTAAACAAGGCCTACCCTCTGTATTCAGCACTCGTGTTCTGACAGAGTATGAGGGTACTGTGTCAATCGGAGATTGATTTTCTCGCTTCCTACCAGTTTGGCTGTACACGAATCCCGGTTGAAACCACCCCGGTCGTTCGACTAATAATCCCCGCGCTATCGGGCGATTATGGCCGTCAAATACTATGGGCGCTGCAGGCTCCGGTTCGATTGTCGAACGGATCGACCTTTGAGGCGTGAGGCGGCCGAAATCAGCTGTCTCAAAACGGTGGTTCTGACGGGGGTCCGCGTGGAGACGATCAATGAGTCTCGAACCAATCGATCCCGACCACGCACTTGAACTGTATTTAGCCGACCGTGAAAACAGTGTCACACAAGCCACGCTGTACTCACATCGCTCCCGACTCGGGCACTTCATCCGGTGGTGCAACGAGGAGGGAATCAAGAACCTGAACGAGCTGTCAGGCCGCCAGCTCCACGAGTTCCGCATCTGGCGGCGTGTCGAAGGCGATCTCGCTCCAGCTACTGAGAAGACCCAGATGGACACGTTACGTGTGTTTATCAAGTGGCTGGAATCTATCGACGGCGTCGAACAAGATCTTCATGCGAAGGTGCTATCCCCGATGCTGACTGGTACCGACAACATCCGAAGCGTGATGCTGGATTCAGAGCGAGCCAAACAGATCTTGGTATATCTGGGGAAATACGAGTACGCGTCGCGGCCGCACGTAGTGCTGGAACTAATGTGGCACACAATGCTGCGAGTTGGAGCAGTCCACGCACTGGATTGTACCGACTACGATCGTGCAAACCAGGCTCTCGAAGTAATCCATCGCCCAGAGACTGAGACACCATTGAAGAACGGTGAGACAGGACAGCGTTTTATCGCACTCTCAGCAGACGTCTGTGAGCTACTGAACGACTGGATCGAACAGCAACGACCAGCGGTCACTGACAAGCACGGCCGTGAACCACTCGTGACAACGCCGGAAGGGCGTGCTCATACGACTACCCTTCGGGGCGACTGCTATCGGTATACTCGCCCATGTGTCCCAACAAGAGAGTGCCCACATGGGCGCGAGATTAAGGAATGTTCGGCGGCTGACTACGACGGTGCTTCGGAGTGTCCCTCTTCTGTGAGTCCGCATGCTCTCCGACGGGGTGGCATTACGCACGCGCTCTCAAATGATTGGCCGATGAAGGCGGTTGGGGACCGGGCGAATGTCTCAGAAACCGTACTCTCGATGCACTATGATTCGCGTTCAGAGGAAGAAAAAATGGAACAGCGGAGGGATTACTTAGACGATCTCTGACGCAGTCAGGACTCGATATACTCTATTGCATCCCAGATGCTGAGTACTCGAATTCGCCCCTCATAGTACGTATTATCGATCACGCCAGAAATCGCTCGCTCAGCGTTCCGGTCGTCAATCAAAATCCCGACGGAGTCATGCACTGTCGAACCAAGAAGCATCACGGCAGCCGCTGGAAGTTCTGAATCAGTCTTCCTCAGCTCGTCTGGATCTGTCTGCTCAAACTTCGCCAATCGCTCATGAACCCGATCCATGATCTCCCCAGCACGCGGCCCGTCGTGGACCCGAACCCCTGGCTGCACGGTATCGATGAGATTGATCCACGCTGTTGTGTCCGCTCGGTCAACCCAGTCAATACTAATGTATCCGCGTTGCTCCGCGAGTTCCTCCACGACTCCCGGTGTCAGATACAGGTCACTTCCCTCCTCTCTGACGTATTGTATGAATGTTTGATACGAGGAGGATTCTGTCCCCCCGATGGTTCGAAGAAAGCTTGTATCGAGAATAAGGGCTGTCGGGAACGGAGACGGATGCTCCTCACTCATCGGCTCGCTGGTACGGTCCCTGTTCGATTGCGCGATCGTGAACGTCCACCTCGAACGTGATGTCGCTGAGGGTTGGGTCATGGTCTTTCACCAGAGCGATGATCCGCTCAATTGCTTGGGTGACCGCGATGGCCTCCACAGCAGGGACACTGAGTTCATCCGCGACGCCACGACGCGTTGTCTCACCCTGTAGATAAGTGAGCGTCGCCATGACCGCGGGTGCGAGTGCCGCCTTCCCGTGGCGGTCAACGAACAGTTCGAGATCGTCGTCAACGCTGGTCGCCCCATAGACGGCGATGATGGCAGGACCCAGTTCGAGGGTTGTTTCGTCTGTCCAGTCTCCACTCACGGGGTCGGCACGCCAAAGTGAAGAGCCATCTTCGTACTTATCCAATTCCTCTGCGACACCCAATTCGGCCAGTGTATTCGCGTACTTGTAGGCAGTACTCTTGGAGAAGCCTTGACGTTCACGGGCTGCCTTGACCGTTGTCGGGGAGTTGATCAAGAGATCTGTGTAGAGCCGCGCGAGATCAGGAGTCCCCAGCAGGTCTTGGATGACGAAAAACCGCTGTGCGGTGTGTCCCGCGTCTGGTGGTTGGTTGGGGGTTGGAGCGTTCGACATAGTCCATAGTACGCGAACTATGGTCTAAAGTGTTCCGGGAATTTCGAACCAGCCAACTACGACTCTCACTCCAATTGGAGTCGGCTGAACACTCCTCGTGCGATATTCTTTCGACTGAAACAGTCGTTAAATAGATATTCAAACTGACCGCTAAGAGTTCTCTCGGGTATGGTTCATATCTGTAGTACCGTGCTGAATAGATATGTGTTTACAGCTTGCCAACGAGGTTCAGTACCTCACAAAGCATCCTCAGTACCTCACAAAGCATCCTCGGCTAGCTGTTTCTGCGGCCTGAGTTCTGTGTCGAAGCGGTTGTACTGACGGTCTCGACGAGAGAATTACGGACGGATCGACGGAGAGCTGTCGCTGTC
>Ga0306889_100139_pt1 | contig 40651 bp, 44 predicted proteins | sample AntDeeMetagen190_FD_190436 | JGI IMG/M metagenome (GOLD analysis project Ga0306889, IMG submission 190436) | Saline lake microbial communities from Deep lake, Antarctica - Metagenome #190 (v2) (version 2) | ecosystem: Environmental > Aquatic > Non-marine Saline and Alkaline > Saline | place... | reverse complement strand
TCCATCACCGACGGCCAGTTCATCCAGCCGGACTGCACACAATAGATATACAACTGTTCGTCCGTTGGGAACTGCGACGCACTGACGGTCGTCTGAGAGTCGTCGTATCCTACTTCGTACTCCTGACTCCCACCTCCATCATTAGAACTACTGTTACTATCGTCACTGCCGCCGAGACAGCCTGCTAGTGTGCCACCCAATGCGATACTACTTCCAACAAGAAGTCGTCGTCTTGTTGTTTGCAAATCGTTGTTCAGCATCGTGTTAATGGGATGACTATCCACACAAAATAATTGGTATGTTGACAATAGTATGATCAATAGAGTACATATCTTGGTGTACTACCCAATAATTCTACAGAATATATACGACATGATGAAGATATCACAGGTCCTATCGTCGACGTTAGTATCCTCAAATTGGAAACGGAGTCACTTGATGCAGCCATCGAGTTGACCGAACAGTGATGACGGATTCTCTTCTGTGTGCTATTTATATATTATTTTACTACAGAGAGCAAAATAGAATACATCTTTATCATCTGAATAGATTCACGTTTTTTATCTATTCAGTCGACTGACGACTCTCTGTTGTCGCTCCTCAAGCTGTGTGTCAAACAGAAGAATGCGCCTATTATGAGAGAACAGTCGACCGGAGCACATATTCTATTCCAGCAGCGATGAGTACAATTACCATCGGAATAAGCCAGAACATACCATAGATCGAAAGCGAGCTGTCGGCACTGCCAGCGAGTTCTACGGAGACTGCGTAGCCAGCGATCATAACGAAGATACCTCCTGGCAGAACAAAGCCATATTCGACGAGCAAATAAACAGACACAGTAGCCAAGAGAAGGTGACCGAGGCCGATCCAAATGAGATATAACAGCCGTTGCTGGGGGCTGTCTGCGGCGAGCTCGTAGCCGCCACGGCGAGCAAGGAGGTATAACACGAGAAGGTAGCTGACGCCGACGATGAGAGCGATTGCCGTCGACTGCTGGTCTGTCGACAGAAACGGAAGGGAAGTCATTGATGTGGGGTTGGTAACAGTGAGATGGTCGACGTGCAGTTCTGTCGTCTCATCAAAGAACTCCTTAAGAATAAATCACATCCATGTTTCCATCGTGGGTCTCCCACTGTGTGCCGCCCATGAAGACGATCTCGGACTGTCGTCCCCACGACCCCCAGTCGCTCGATGTCTCATCGCGTGCATCGTTGAATTCCCATGGTTCGTTGCCGATATGGTTGTGGTCAATCGGGTCGCGGTGGGCGTTACCGACCACTTGGATCGATTCGACCGAAGAGTCGACGCTTACATCGTAGACCCGGATATGCCACTGTCGAGTGTAGTAGATCTCTTTGTAGATGTGTTCGTCCTGTGGCCGCGCCGAGCCGTTATAGAGGATATACCGGCTCGAGCTTCCCGGCATCGTCCAGTGTTTCTCCCAACCTTGGTTCTTCATATAGGATTGTAATTCAGAGGCGTCTTTGTTGACCGAATTCCCCCATGCGACGTTTATCGGGGCAGTTCGTTCGTAGAGGTCTTGGTCTTCGGCACCCGAGGCCGATTCGTAGACGTATTTCGGCCCATTGTAGGACTGGGTGTGCGAGAGGTAGCTCAACCGGCTCGTCTCGTGAGTTTCGCGTTCGGCAGCCTGCTGTTCTTCCAGCGTACCGACGACGACCTCGTCACGGTACTGGACGGTAAACGGTTTGTCGGGGTCGGTGTGTTCTTCAGGAATGAACTCACGTGGCACGGGTTCGGGCTCGTAGGTGATCGTCGGCCCGCCGAAGCGCTCTTTGAACGCCGGACTGACCGTCCGTTTCTCGACCGTATACTGGTCTCCGTCGGGACGGAACCGTTTGATCACCGTCGCCTCTGTTGTCGTCGGACCGCGCTCGTCTTCTCCGGTGGCGGCACTCCCTACACCCGAAAAGCCAACCAGCCCGGCAAGCGTGAGCCCCGTCGACCGAAGAAATCCTCGTCGCGTTGCGTCTCTGCGTCCACTGTTGTTTTGTTCTGTCATAGACTGCAATCATAACTTCACCAGAAATGACATAATTCGAACTATGAACGTACCACTGTGATATTGAGGCCTACTGATTAATTAGTTAGTGAGGCCGTTTTTCTTAGATAGTTTATATGCCGATAGTTGTCCCGTGATAACTATTGGCTATATTGTTCCTCACCCCCAGGTCCATCTTGCATCAAGCACATAGCGATACAACCCACTGATGAAGATAGCAATCCCATTGGCGATCAGATACATACTGTTAGCCCACTCAACGAGCCCGAACAAGATGGCCAACTGGATAGGAATTGCCGTCCCGCGAACGAGATTTGTTTTAGCCATGCCGACCAGATACGCGGCGAGACCGGTGTTTTGACTCGCCTGAAACGTCCACGCGTTGTTAAGAACGTACGAGAGAATGATTGTGAGTTCGATAGCAATTACTGCCCCAAGGAGGTAGTTCAGCCCGACCGAGTCGACGAACAGCCAGAGCAACACAGTCTGGATGCCTGCGGTGAACACACCCACTGCAACGAACCGGCGGAGCTGCTGGGCGAGAGGCCCCTCCACGAGCAGTCGAAGATATCTTTGTACCATTATCGGAACGCGTGTGGATCGGACCCGACAAGAGATCCGTCGCGGTGTGTTGGCCGTCCACAGGGTATAGCTAACAGAAATCTCGTTTGTCCTGGTCGCCGTTCCACTGATGGATCGTTTCGGTCGAGAAGGCTTATTACTTACTAATTAGTTAGTTACTGTATGGGCCAATCGAACACGCACAAGCGGCCGTGGCTCGCTGCACTGTTATCGGCGGTCGCAATGGGGCTCGGACAGCTGTATCTCCGGCGCTGGCGTCGAGCTGTGGGATGGCTTGTTGTTCTCCTGAGTGTCAACATCATATTCGTCGATCAAACTGCACTAACGGCGGCTCAAAACGGTGAAACCATGGCCATACTTTCCTTGCTCCCAGTTCCGATTGTTGGAGTACTCTGCGTGCTCGATGCATATGTACTCGCTCACGCCACAAATATTGCCAGAGAGCATTCGATTTCGGCGGCGACAGAACATCTGCCGTGTCCCAACTGTGGAAAAGAACTCGACCCGGAGCTCACGTTCTGTCACTGGTGTACCACCGAAATAGAATGGAGCCGAAAGACGGAGTTCGACGGGATCACCGAAAAACAAGACTCACCGTAACGGTGCTCAGCTATCTGTCGACTCGTCGACCGCGCGGATGGTCGAAACATACTCGTCGGCCATCCGTCTGGCGGTTGGAAACGCCTCCGTATCATCGAGAACGACCGCTCGGGTGCGCGCACCGTCGATGATGGTCATGAGTGTCCGTGCGGCATGAGTGGCGTCGACGTCGTCGAACACGCTTTCGTCGATGCCGTGATTGATCACTGCTTTGAGCGTGTATTGGACGTACTCGTCGTGCTGTTGGAACCGCTCACGGAACGACTGCTTGTAGGGTGCTTGGGCCCCCATCTCCAGCATCGAGACGACAAGATCCGGATACTCGTTAGGTTTGACCAACAGCTTATCAAGTAGTAACTCTAGTCGTGCCTCGGTATCTGTCGTTTCAATATCCTTGATTGTCGCAACGAACCGATCGAGTAAATAGTCGAGATAGGCCGCCAGCAGGTCTTCTTTGGTGTCATAATGGTAGTGAATTGCAGCCGTTGACTTCCCGTACTCGGCGGCGATCCGTTTGATCGTGAGGTCGGCATACCCGTGTTCGCAGAGCGCACGGTAGGTCGCACGCATGATCTCTTCGTTGTGATCCGAGGCGGTGCGTTCCGGCAGGTCAGCCATTATATGACTGTTCAGTGGCGCTCGGATAATAGTTATGACCGGACCAGTCCACTGATTTGGACGATACAGTAGGTACTGATACACGGTTTCCCAACGTTTTTGACTAATTAGTTAGTAAGTGATCGTGCACAACAGTATGGATGAAACGCCATCAACCGAGATATTGGATGCGACCTACCGGTCGCTCTGTACCCATGGTTATGCGAATCTCACGCTCGTAAAAATCGCCGCCGAGACCGAGACCAGCAAATCCCTTATTTATTTCGGAACTTCGTGATCGCTCATTTTGGTCAGGACAACGGATTTTTAACTTATAAGGACAATATCCAAATATACATGAAGATCTTTTCTTCACGTGAGGACCGGCGGCGCGCGCTCTTTGTATTCATCCTGGGTCTGTCTGGCCTGGCCGCCCTTTATTTGTCTGTTCGTCGATTTGCTCCATTCGTATTTGATGTCACCACACTTCGGGCGTGGATCGGACAATTTGGTGTTTTCGCACCGCTTGTTTTTATTCTGATTCAGGCCGTCCAAGTCGTTGTCGCCCCAATTCCGGGGCAAGTTGTCGCACTCGCCTCAGGCTATCTTTTCGGATCAGTCCTTGGGACCGTTTACAGTCTCACTGGAGTTCTTATTGGGAGTGCAGTCGCATTCAGTCTCGCACAGCGCTACGGACGAACGTTCGTTGAAGGGATACTCCACGATGACGTGCTATCGCGATTTGATGGGTTTGTTGAGCGAGTTGGGCTTCCAGGACTGCTCACATTCGTACTCATTCCTGGTCTTCCGGATGACGTAATCTGCTTTCTTGCTGGACTTACTACATGGCGTCTCCGGACGTTCCTCGTCGTCATCTGTATTGGGCGTCTCCCAGCATACGTTCTCACAGTCTTTGCGGGCGGTGAGTTCGCGGACGGCCAACTAACGAGTGGACTACTGCTTGTGGGAGTAGTTATCGCTCTCTCACTGATTGGCTACCGTAATCAAAAAACTATCCAGGATTTGGTTCAACAATTCGAAGCACGCCTTCCATTCTGAGATTCTCAAATACTCTCATGACACCGGCGGGACGGCACTCGGTCGCTTAGCCTCTCCGACGAGCGTGAACCCTTGAAGCGAGAACAACAAAGCCTCTTGCGGAAACAATATTGATCCAGTAGTTGAGATCAATCTTAAACAGAGCCCTCAGTGCCTAATTCGATCTGATCACACAAACTGTAATGGGTTCCACCTACTGAGATGAAATATGGAATTTTCTATCGTGGACCTCTCTCCAGTTCCCGACGGTGGGACTGCGACTGAGGCCTACTCGAATACGGTCACGGCTGCCCAGCAGGCTGAACATCTCGGATACTCTCGGTTCTGGGTTGCTGAACACCACGGAATGGCACACTCTCTTGCAGGAACAACCCCTGAGGTACTCCTCGGTCACCTCGCTGCTGAAACGGATTCGATTCGGCTAGGATCAGGGGCTGTCCTCCTCAACCACTACAGCCCATTCAAAGTCGCAGAGATGTTCGGGACGTTAGATGGACTCGCACCAGGTCGTATCGACGCTGGACTGGGGCGGGCGAACGGATCACCAGCCGTTGACCGCGCTCTAGGAACGGACCGTCACGTCGATAATCCTGATAAGGACCACGCCGAGAAGATCACAGCGGTCATTAATCACCTCTATGAGGCCTATCCAGATGAACACGCCTATAGTGAAATAGAGATCCCACACTCATCTGAGGAACGACCAAGGCCATGGACCCTTGGGTCGAGTCCATCAAGTGCAGCACTCGCAGCCAAGCTTAGCGTCCCCTACTGTTTTGCAGCGTTCATTCGGCCACAGTTTGCCACTTCTGCCTTCGAAGAATATCACACGCAGTTCCAGCCATCACAACAGGCTGGAAGAATCGCTGAACCGCAAGGGATGGTTGCGGTCAACGCAGTGTGTGCAGAAACAGACGAGAAGGCAGCCCGGCTCCGTGCCTCGGCTGAGGCATCGTTTAAACGTATGCAACGAGGGGTTGTTGGGACTGTTCCGTCGGTCGAAGAGAGTATTGAAGAACTAGGAGACATTCCCGAACCAACACCAGCAACGCTTGATCCCGACGAATGGCCCAGGGCAATCTCAGGGAGTCCAGAAACGCTCGCTGGCCTACTTGAGCAACTCACTGATCGAGTAGGTGTCGACGAAGTGATGATCCAGGATGTCATTGCCGATCACGATGACACGCTTCGATCTCACGAACTCCTAGCGGAGGGTGTCGGGCTTACAGATCGTTGAACGTAGTTGAGTCCGGTCAGGTCGAAACGTCGAAATACAACAGGATACAGTCGACAATAGCATTCACCCTCCCGAATTAAATCCCTCATATCCCATTCTCCGCCACCAAACAAGCCACTCCAAATCGAAGACGCTCAGGAACACCGCCTTCTCATCACCTACCGCAATCAAGAGACGACATCCCACTCAAACACGAGCAGTGGCCCTCTACGAACGGGTGTCTGATACCTCACACCCTCCATCAAAACGTTCGCTCGTTGCTTCTTGATCGCCCCCACCACGACCAACCCGTCTACGGCCAATACGGCTCGGTCCAACGAACCAGTCGACGCAATCGAACGCTCAAAGACGACCAGACCGTCCTCGAACGACTCGAAGACCACATTGATTGCGAGCGTGTCACCACTGTCGACGCCTCGGAAGTCGACGAAGCACTCGAAGTCACTGACCTCTAAAGGATCGACGAAACCAGTATGTCCGCAAAACTGATGTCGACGAAGGTTGTGAAGATGAGAAATCCAGACCACAAGCCGATGGTGGGGGCGGCTTGGGTCTGTCAGGGCCGATTCTCAGGCAGTACGGAGTTACCACGCGATGCTGAGAGTACCTATGGAATTATTCGACTCTACTGTCCACTGGGTCGACAATGACTCCAACGAGCCAGCGTCGACCCACACTATAGCCGTAATTCAGACCGACACCTCCGTGACACTCATTATCACACTAATGCAAGTGCTATCATATAAAACTTACACAGAAGCCAAAACAGAGACATCTTGTATTCCCATCACCCATATAATTCAGTTAATTCGATCTTTTTGCAACACGATTGAGCCAATAATATCACAAATAGTAAACTCGTGCGTCCGAAACTGGAATACAGATGCTAGCGTGATCTCTGCGGCGTTCAAAAGCCCGGAAATGGTGAAAGGGCGACGGGATGGTGGGATACCCCAGAGGTGGTCGATCCCTGAGAGCCAGTGGATCAACCACCAGTTGCTAGTCAGTATTCTAAGTAAAAACTGTTGATTTGATGTAATTACTACAAAACCAATGGGTGGTACTCGGAGGATCAGTCGGGACTCTCAGACTCTGTAGCGCCTGATTTTCGCCTATAGAGCGTAGCCAGAATCGCTGCCACAGTGACAACCACGAAAAATTTCATTCGTCCCATACTCCGATATTCGTCCGTATTCACTAATCACTATTGTTAGACCGGGGAGATCGACGTGGATTCACACTCATCCAAACTCTGTTGGTCCACAGATTCAGGCAACTGCCCAATCAGAACCGCAGTTTCCGATGCTGTTGCAGCCTCAGCGCTCTCAATCTCGCCTTGATCTGCATACGCTCCCCACAGGAACGCCCACCATCTCGATAACCGACGATGCCGTCCAAACAACGCCTCTATGTCGTCATCTGGACTGATCGGTGCTAACCCACTCATATACACCTCTTCTAACTCTGGAAGATCGTAGTGTGTTATGTAGTGACACAGCACTCGACTCCCTACGTCACGGGCGAACTCTGCATCGATGATCGCCGTATCTGGCTCCGGTGCTCCAAAAGGTTCTTCCCGGTGACTCTGGGGGGTCCACCACGGCTCTGAGTGGGCTTCCCACTGCCGTCGACCCCCGGATTCGGTCGGTTCGATGATGTCCCACGCCGCCAGTTCGTTGATATAGCGGTCGTAACTGCTCCCAGAGATCCCAGCGGCCTCAATGATCGCAGACCGTCCCATGGGCTCGTCTGCATCAAGCAGTGTTTTCAAGAGTTTCGTCGCTGTCGGCGGCAGATCAGGTAGTAACCGCTCTGCTGGCAGTTGTGACAGCCCGTAGGCGATACCTCGAATACTGATGAAATCGAAATACTGAGTCGATTGAGCGATGTGCAGCATTGCTCCGACAACATCGTGGGGGCAGGCTCAATGTGACCCATCTTCTGTTTCCAAAACCCAAAAGAACAGTCGGACGAGCCAATGGATATTGTGTTTTCTTTCATCGATTTTGTCCACTGGTAGTGTGAGTAGATTCTAACTCAGGGCAGTGACTCACATGCGATCTCATTTCCGTCCCCGTCGAGGCCGTGTGGATCGCCTGATTCGTTCTCAAGGACGTATTGGGCCTGTTCTTGCGTCTCGAAGTCCCCACAGTTGTAGTCGCCATCAGGCGGCAGTGGTGGGATCTCAACGTCGCTGCTGTCGCTATCTGTTTCCGACCCAGTATCGGAGTCCTGGAAGTCCCATAGTCCCACGCCGTTAGCTTGGGCTTCCTGCTCAAGTGCTGCAAACTCCTCGCGCAGCGAGAATTGACTGTCGTACATCCGGGCGTAACCCTCTTCCAAGAGTCGCTCATTGAAATTCTCACCGTCGGCATACAGATACACCAAGAGTCGCCCGAAGTATCCGCGTCTGTCTGAGTCGGGATCGAAGACCATCTGAACCTGCGTTCCTTCCAGTTTGTCCTCAGCGAAGATAGTCGCTTGCTCGCCCCACTCAAAGAGGTGGTCACGGCCAGCGGTCGTATCAGGGATGCCCGTGAATTCGTCTGGAGAGACCCTTGAGAGCGTGGTCTCAGGCGTGTCGACGCCGAGTAGGCGGACTGTATCTTCGGTCCCATTGGGATACTCAATTTCCATAGTGTCGCCGTCGATCACGCGTGTGACAGTGACGGTCACCGACTCGCCGTCGACGGTGTCGGGCAATGGTGTGGTCTCGGTCGATTCGGTGTTGGGTTCCTCGGGTGTCGCAGTTTCATCAACAGGACTGCCAGTACACCCTGCGAGGGCAACCAACAGGACGACACCAACGAGGGCCACCAATCGGGTTCGTCGCATACGTGGGTATCGGAAGTCGACGGGATCAATCAGTCGGTTGGGTCGACGATAAAATAGGTTGTTAACCAACAGCATGTGAGATCTGCGGCCAACTGTTGGTTAACACGATCCCGGAAATACGAGGCGAGGATTCACTCACTACCTCACTCAAACAGCTGGCCAGCCAAGCGGGATAGAAAGGTCCTCTTTAGGGAACCGTCTTTGTCTCGCTATCAGTCGGGAGACTGCTGGTGCTGGAAGCAATTGTTCCAAAGGAGTGGTGGGTCGACGGTGACAACGCCGTTAGCTGGTCTGCTCGACACGCCAGGTGGTCGCCCCGGTGTACGACCACCGTTCTATCGAGAGGTCGTCGACCGAGTCCTGGAGCTTGACGATCAGCGCGCCGATCTCCTTCGACGAGAGGCTGACATCATCGGCAATGAACTTGCTTTTGAAATACAGCTCACCATCTTCGACACGGGATCGGAGATAGTTAGCGAGTCGCTCGTCTTTTGGGTCGGAGTCGTTGGTTGCGGCGTCAGGCTGTGGTGAGGCGCTCATTGGTTGGAGTTGGTGTGGTTGTGTCCGACGAACAGTGCGATCAGATTCACTGCGAGCAGGCTGATGAAGATGAAGCCAGTCTGTGAGCCCAAGCCACCCGAGAGGAGTGGCAGATAAACCAGCGGCAACAGGATTGCCGCCCAAAAGCTCATTCCTCGAACGGTTGCTCTGAGCGCGAGCGTTCCCTGCTGTGCGACATCTGCAGCCCAGTTCGTCACTGCGCTCGTTTTCTGTTCGTGATTTGGCGTAATGTTCGTCATCAGGTGGTCACCGTCTGATTGCATCCATAATCCGGATACCAATATAATACGACGAGCATTCGGGCAGATTCAGACTCTTCAGACGTGAAATGAGTTCCCTCCCAACATTTTATGAAAGCTTTAGATCTCTTTAGATACTTTATAATCTTATTTCAATCGTTTTCTGTAACGTGTGCTGAATCGGATCAAAAATCGGGTTTTGCCAACAGAATCTCCGATATGAGCCCATTCCAGTATCCAAAGCCCCACTGACCATACTCGCGCGCACTCACTGCTCAGTGGAACAGGGGTCGACTGTCATCTGCACAAATCACCTTCATCAAGATCTCCAAGAAGTGAGATAACAGATCGTCATGCATCTCGGGTTGAGAAGACAGCCGTCCTCACGTGCCCAACCAGAATAACACGTAGTTATTCATTACACAGACTGCTGACCATCTGGGTTCTAGAAGAGAGCCGGTCAACACCGTGTGATGTATTCGGCTTACGAGATTTTATCGGTGAGATGTAGGTCAACTACATTAACCAACAGTTCTGCTATTGCCGTATTTCGTTGGTTAAGACAACGCCACTGTTGTGGTCATCAACGAACCATCTCAAGAGCGCAGACGCCAAAACTTGAAACAGCCCAGCCACCTTACTAGCAAACTACGGATTCCGAACGCAGCAATCGGCCATGGGAGGAGGGACTGCTTGGGAGCTATCAAAACCGATGGGGACCGATCTGTATCAGTATATAGCCCACTTACATAACTACAAATCCCCGCATTTATGACATTATATACGCGTGGTCACGGTCCCTACCGTGGCGACGAGGTACCCATGTCCAAGACAGACGAGTTTTTCGCGGAGGATGCACAAGAGTCGATCTACGAAGAGTACGTACTGGACGTTCAAATCGTCGAAACGACGAATGATAATGGTGAGCCCCGGTATCGGTTTGAGGCGGGAACCCACCGTGGGAAGGAGTTCGAAGACCCCGAGATAGCTACGCTGTACGCTGACATCTATTTCTGTACTAATGGCTTCGAAGAGGAGGGCACCGGTGACCGCGGTGTCCCGCCAGAGATCATCGGGGCCGGGCGGGCCGTCCTGGCGTCGTACTTCCTCACCCAGCCGAGTATCGACCAGCACTGGGCCGCCTCATTTTTCGGGGTGAAGCCCCACCGTATCCGGGAGTACACGAACTGGGTTCGAGAGAACGCCGAGCAGATTCGTGAGGGCGCCGCGGACCGCGGAATGGAGTAGTTGGCGGAACTTTAGAGAGCCTCAATTCGGGAAGGCGCCCTAAACGTACTCCCCTGCCAATACAGGAGACCTATCCTCACGACAGGCTCAACAGAAAGGGGGTCCGACAGCGATACCATACTGCTCGTCAGGACCGATCTGTGGACCAGCTATTGGTAGTAGTCGTCGCATCGAACTGTATGTCTGGTGGGGCTCGGACTCGCGAGTTTGCCGTTCTCGATTAACTAAGTCGACTATAGAGAGGTACGGGAAATATCAGTACTCCATAGCAGTATCCATCGAACAGTCCGGATATGCATTCAAACATATCAATATATAAATATATTATAAAATGGTTTTATCAAAGAAATATGCTATTCATCCGCATGGTAGACCTCCAACGACGAAACCTGATGTCTTCAGCAGTTGCCGCCGCACTGGGAGCCAGCGTGGTAGGAACCGGAATCGCGAGTGCAAGTGAAAGCGAGATTCCGGAATCGGACACTCCTGGTGCCCCGAGTGTCCAAGGCGAACTCAAGCGGTTTGCGAACACGGCGTTCGGTGCGGAAGTTACGGGCCCGTATGTCTTCGGCGACGGGACACTCCTCTTCAGCAACCAGCACCCCGAGGAGAACAACCAGGGTGAGTTCAAGAACCCCGGTGTTGGGTACTTCAGCGGGTTCCAGTTCGAACTCGACGGTGACAACGACGACTTCGGTGAGTTGGGCATCCCGAATACACAGGACAAGCAGACTCGGATCCGCAGCAGTGCCGGTACGTATCGGTACCTCGGTCAGGGGCGGGATGAGATCAACAGCGGTGCGGAACTCCTTGGCGTGACACAGACGCCCGACGGCACGAACATCACGCTCGATAACTTCGAGGGGACGCAGTACGGTTCGGCCGCGACGAACCCCGACTGCAACCAGGTCGTCGAAGCCAGCGAGGACTCCGACTACGACGGCTTTCTATACACCAATTGGGAGAACAGTCCCGGCAACGTCTCGCGCATCCCGCTCACGAAGACCGAGGATGGCGAGTGGGAGGCCGATCTAGACAACGCGATGAACCTCGCGAACACCGACTCGCTCCGGAGCCTCGGTGGCACACGCATCAACTGTTACGGCGATAAGACGCCGTGGGGCACGATGGTTTCCTCCGAAGAGAACTACGCCCACCCGCGCGTCAACTACACGAATAAAGTCAGTGACATCGTCGACGAAGGCGGCGAAGGTCTCACCGGGGCCTGCCAGTTCTGGAACCGTCCGAACCCGAACGAAGTTGGCTCGTCAGCGTGGTTCAACGAGTACAACGACGGTGTCTATACGCAGGGAGCCTTCGCGTTGACGGGCGTTGAGTTCCTTGCATACTACCTCGGTGCGGAACAGGTCGACCAGGATGCCGGCGGGAACACTCTGGAACCAATCAGCGACGTCTTCCCGAACCCCTATCGGTACGGCTACCACCTCGAGTTCCGCGAGCAGGGCGAGGACGAACCGCCAACGGTCATCAAGCACTACGTGCTGGGCCGGGCCTCGTGGGAGTCCCCCGATTTCCAGAACGACAACCGGACGGTCTACGGCTGCTCGGACGGCGACTCGAAGGGCATCTACAAGTTCGTTGCCGACGAGGACATGACGAGCGTCGACCCAATGGACATCTCCGGGACGCTGTACGCGCCGAAGATTACCAATGACACCGCGAACGTCGAGGAGTCCGGAACCCGTGTCTCGCCTGCCGACGTCAACCTCGAATTCGAGTGGATCCCGCTCGGCCACGCCTCGAACGCCGAGTGTGAGGAGTGGATCGCCGAGTACGACGACGTCACGCAAGCAGAGTACCTCGAAGCGCACGCGAAAAGTCAGGCCTGGAAGAAGATCGCCGATAACCCAGGGAAGGGGAATGGAAAGGAAAAAGCCCAGCAGAACGCACTTGAGACGGCGCTGCGACAGGCCGACAGCTACGTTATCGAGAATGGCAACCAGAACTACATCACTAACGAGGAGATCGTCGAGTGGGCCGAGCAGTGGGAGGAAAACGGTCCCAACGGTGTCGACGAGGAACTACGTAAGGTCCCGTTCCTCGAGACACGCGCGGCCGCGAAAGAAATTGGTGCCTCCATCGAGTTCAACAAGGCCGAGGGCGTCGACAGCAAGGACGACGCCGGTCCCGGTGACTACGTCTACTTCGGCATCTCCGAGTTCAACGACGACCTCGCCGACGAAACGGGCGACATCCAGATGGACCGTGTCGACGGTGGCGTCGTCTACCGTGCCGAGCTCGAAACTGACTACAACGTCTCGACGCTCGAACCGGTGATCGTCGGTCCAGACTTCAGCGACGGTCCGGATGACGCGAACGACGCCCTCCGGAATATCGACAACGTCTACGTGATGGACGACGGACGGGTCCTCTGCTGTGAGGATGGCTTCGACGAGTCGAACCGGTCCTACCCGAACGACTGTCTGTATGTCTACGATCCGAACCCGGATAACTGATCGCGGGCCGGAACGCTTCGGACCTCGGCATCGGATTCGTTCCCGTCAGTAAACTGATCGGCGTGGTCCGTTTTTATTTGCTGTGGCGTCGGTCGATCATCAGGCTTCATTGCGTATCTACTCACTGTCGTCGACGGTTTTGCAGATTCCGTTGGACGCCTACAGCGATAACAAACTGGTCGACATCGTTGAACGACGAGTTCCCTCGGCGCTTCTCAAGAGCGTCGCCGATGCTACGGCGCTGGGGGTTTTGAATCGGGTTCGACGGCACGGGTTACCAGTGGTGGTGAACGTGTTCCCGCACGTACTCATCGTACACATTTTCGACCGCTGTGTGGGCGTTGGATCCAAGCGAGTCGACATCGGAGGCCGTAACGTTCGCGCGAATGTGTTCGGGCGTCGTCGATCCTGGAATAACCGTCGAGACGGCCTCGTGATCGAGAATCCACCGGAGCGAGAACTGCGCCAACGAGAGATCCGCTGGAACATGCTCGCTCAGCGCGTCGACGGCATTGAGACCGACCTCGTAAGGGACGCCAGCGAACGTCTCGCCGACGTCGAAGGCCTCGCCCTCACGGTTGTAGTTACGGTGGTCGTTTTCAGGGAACTCGGTCTCCTGCGAGAGCGCTCCAGTTAGGAGTCCCGAGGCAAGCGGCACCCGGACGATCACACCGACCTCTCGGGCCGCAGCCTCCTCAAAGAACAACTCGGCGGGCCGCTGTCGAAACGGATTGAAGATAATCTGTACTGATTCAAGGCCGGGATACGTGATCGCTTTGAGCCCCTCTTCGACGCGTTCGACACTGACGCCGTAGCGTTCGATCCGCCCTTCATCACAGAGCGTGTCGAGTGCATCGAAGACCGAGGGGCGATAATAGACGTCGGTCGGTGGGCAGTGGAGCTGCAGGAGATCAAGCGCGTCGACGCCCAGGTTCTCCCGCGAGCGGTCGACGAATCGCCGGAGGTTTTCTTCGGTGTATCCCTCGGTTGTATGTGGATCGAGGCGTCGGCCCGCCTTCGTCGCGACTGTGACATCAGAGCTGTCGATGTCGTCTCGCAGTACGTCGCCGAGAATGCGCTCGGACCGTCCGTCACCATAGACATCCGCAGTATCAAAGAAGTCGACACCGCTTTCGCGAGCGGTTTCGACCGCCTGCTGTGCCTCGGCTGATGAAACATCGCCCCAGTCACCGCCGATCTGCCACGAACCATACCCTATTTCGCTTACCGAGTCAATCGTCCCAAGCGTTCTGTGGTTCACGTATATTCCTCGTACTCCGTATCTAATAGTGGTGGCCCTCGTTATCGAATATTCGTCGCTCGATAAGAAAACAAGGCCGAGTCACGGCAACAAGCAGCCATGGAGAGATTCGACCAGCTCTCTAAACGGTTTTCGGACTCTTAGGAGGTCGAAAAACAACGAGTCTTCGGACAGTATTGGATTTGCCCCTGTGTTTCGAGGATGTCCTGGAGAACGATGGCATCGTGAGGATCAATCCCTTCTGCGACCAAACGAAAATTCAAGTCGACATCTTTGATGGGCTCGTGTTCCTCGATTACTCGTCGGACCACGGTGGATTCGTAGGTGGACATGGTCAGCCCTGAAAGCAATATCTGATTTAAAATTCGGGATTGAATCAATCAATAGCAGCTGGGGGAAGCCAAATCCAATTCTGGAAATATCGTCTTTCCGGAAAGACTCCCTAACAAACAACGATAGAGCGTGTGAATCCTTCTCGAAGACGTCGAGTAGAGTGCTTGGCTACATACTAACCGGATTGTTTCCGGAAACGACCCAATCACCCTTATACGACTGACGTAGAATCTATCCTGTAACAAAATGATTCGTGATGCTCGCGTCCTCCGTGCTGGGTTCATCCCCCAAGAAGTCGAGCACGTGATCCGGAGGTCAATCATCTCTCCAGCGTCCTCAAACCGATCACCAGCGGAGAGCCAGCCGATACCGCTGTTGTGACTGGGCCGAGCGGGGCCGGGAAGACCTGCGTGTCCAAGTTCGTCACCGAACGGCTCCGCGAAGAGGCCCTTGACGTCGAGGCGACCTACGTCAACTGCTGGCGGAACCATACCCGGTTCCGAACGCTCTACCAGATCCTGGACGATATCGGGAAGACAATCGACATCCACCGGCAGTCGACACCCCACGACGAACTCATCGACCGACTCCAGCAGTATAACGACTCACGAACGGTGGTGATCCTGGATGAGGCCGACCAACTCGAAGATCCGAGTGTCATCTACGACCTTCATAGCCTCCCACAGTTCGCGGTGATCTGTATCGCCAACAAAGAAGAGGAGCTGTTCAGCCAAGTCGACGACCGGCTGGTGAGTCGACTGCGATCCAGCGAGCACGTCCAGATGGACAAATACCGCGACGAGCAGCTCTACGATATTCTGCGAGCCCGAGTGCGGTGGGGACTCGAACAGGACGCTGTCACCGAGGATCAATTATACTGTATCGCTGATGCGGCCGCTGGTGATGCCCGACTCGCCATTGGCATTCTTCGAACTGCAGCGGGTAAAGCCGACCGTGAAAACAGCGAGCGAATCACCGACGAAATGCTTCAAGAAGCCGCAGCAGACGCCCGAGCCCAAATCAGACAGAAGAGCCTCGATTCACTCACCCCTCATCAGCGGGTCGTCTACGAAATCATCCGTGAACAGGGAGCCCTGGGGCCAGCAGAGATCCACGATCGATACACAGAGCGGGTCGACGAGCCCCGAACGAAACGGACCATTAGAACCTATCTCTCGAAGATGACTCAGTACAACCTCTTGAAGGCAGAAGGAACCAGTCGAGATCGAAAATACACGCTCATCACGAACGGCACCTCGCCGTCGACTGACTAATTACGGCCACGGATTGTTCAGAAGAGACAACCACAATCGACTATAGATGCGCCTGAGTGGTGCGTCAACCGTGGACTTATGCGTTTCAGACCAGTATAAAATATATAATTTGTTTTATATTCCTCAATGTCCGTGCAACATACAGAGGTTGAATGCAGCAAAAGTGCGGTCAAAAAACCGAACGACTTAGATCGTTGCTCTTCGGTAGACCAGCGCTCATCGCTGATTTTCTCGTACAATCACGACGGAACATGGTGCCCGGCGTGCAACGGACTCGGCGACGCTCCCAAGCAATACCCTGACTGCTCCCGACCAACCCGTACTCCCCATAACGATGTAATCGATATCGTTCTCTTCGGCATATCTTACAATCGTTTTCGCGGCGTGGCCTTCCTTCATTGCCGTTTCGATCTTCCGATTGTGTTTGCCCGCGATTTCGTCGGCCCGGGTGAGTATTTCTCTCCCTTTCTCGACGGCGAGTTCGTACGCCGATTTGTTTGGGTCCTGTGGGAACTCCGTGACCTGAACGACGTGAAATGCGTGTATCTTCGCTTCCGGGAAGAGATCAAACGCTTCCCTGAGGGCAGCTTCAGATTCCGAAGATCTATCCAACGGAACTAAGATCCGTTTCATGACTCCTGCATACGTAGCCGGCAGGCTTAATGGCACTTCTATGATATATCTTCTGAAGCGTGGCAAAGTCAGGAATATTAGTTTGTTGGTCAGGGGCAAGACCAACTGCTGAACTTACGCTTGAACTCTTGCACTCGGATCTTGACGTGGAGGTCATAAACAACGGTTCACGGCGTTAGATCATTACCCTCTATTGACCGATCACAGCAATTTCGAAATGACCGAACCGTAGAGCAAGATACGCGCTGTGCATCTTGCACAGTACTTGTGTCAGAATTGTTATTATCGGCTTGTTCATTAAGCCGATGAGCTCACAAGTCAAGACTTGAAGCACTACTGAGTCATTGCTCAGTGACGGTTCCATCGCGGACATCGAGATCGTCCTGTAGTGCTTCGAGCAGCGTCTGTCCTTCCTCGTGAAGTTCTTCGGCTTCTTTGAGTGAGACGTCGCCGTTTTCGAGCGTCTCGACGATAGTTTCGATACGATCCACCTTGTCGCTGATTGGAGTGTTCTGTGTCATGGTCAAATCAGGTACAGCGCAGCGAGTATGAGGACGAGCAATACGAGCCCTACAATCACGAGACGGTATCGCCATTGTGTCGCTTCGATTCGAGCTTGGGCCTCTGTTTCCGCTTCATCGCGTACTTCCTCAACAGTCTCTTCGAGTTCTTCTTCGTGTTCTTTCTCTTGTCGAAGCGTCTGATATGCGGTTTTGAGTCGACTCTCAAGACTGAGCAGTTCGGCCTCGATATGCCGCTCAGCTGCGTGATCAAGCGAGGCACCTAATTCCTGTAGACGTACCGTGATAGTCGACTTATACGCAGTATGCAGTGAAGTACCGTAGGCCGTGAGTTGGTTCACGACTGTTGTCTGGTATGCCGTATTGAGCGTCGTCGACAATTGCTCGAACTCGCGTTCGAGAGCAGCACGTTCAGGGACGATCTCGCCAGCGTGGGTCGGCGTCATGAATCGATGATCGGCGACCTCGTCGGCGAGTGTTCGGTCATCCTCGTGACCGATACCGACTGCCGTTGGGGTATCAGTGTTCGCGATCACACGACAAATCGGTGTTTCGTTGAAGACTCGGAGCGTCTTATCGGCTCCCCCGCCACGTGTCACGATGATCACGTCGACCGTCGCATCCTCGTCGAGAGTGGCCACACCACTCATCAACTCTTGGAGGGCATCTGGGCCCTGGACGCTCGCGTGCTGAACTTTGATGTCGACATCAGGGTAGCGACTGTGAAGGGCAGTGACCATATCCACCCGTGCATCGCTGTCTGCTGATGTGACAAGCCCAATCGTTCCTGGAAGCTCCGGAAGGGACTGCTTTCGCTCGTCGGCAAGCAGGCCATCCTCGGCGAGGAGTTGTTTATTCTCAGCATAGATTTGGCTGTAATCGCTTTCGCCCATGTCGACGACACCGGTCACGAGGATCGAACAGGAGCCCTGTGGCTCGTAGAAGGACAACTCGCCTCAAATGGCAACCTGCATCTCTGCTTCGGGCTCGACAGTTGTCTGACTTCGCCGGAAGCCGAACAGAACGCAGTGGATCGAGGCATCCTCGAACACGAGATTGAAGTGGACGTGGCTGTTTGAGTCATTGCATCCAGAAACGTCGCCGACACGCAAGCAGCTCTGGTCGACGACTAGTACGAATTCAAAAACGACCAATGAATACGATCCGCGTCAGTCGTCGACCGTGACATCCTCCCGTGAGTGATGCAGTCGGAGCAACGAGGGCGACGGGGACGACGAGTCGTTTCTCGGCGCACTGTCGATCATCGGCGCAATCAGCTTCTGCTGTATCGGCCTCGGGACAGTCGTGGGAACCGCAGCCCTCACTGGTGGGTTCACTGGGACGACCGTCGCAATCGGAGCCGCAAGCCCCCGCGGATCGCTTATTAGTGCGCTGGTGACCGCGCTGATTATCGTTGCGGTCGTGCTCGTTGCCCGCTGGTACTACAACTAGAGTCGGACTCCGAGGCAGCTGTGGATGCGTATACGAGACACTGCAGCCCAAATCGTAGGCCAGAGGAGGATTTAAGGCGCGTTTACCGGAGTATTCGACTCGTTGTCAGTGAAGAGAGTGGCAGTCAACGGAGTGGTATGTTTCGGCTACCGTGTCGAGTGCATCCCACAAAACGCAGATGGTCCGGTCGCGGTACTGGCGTCGACCTGATGAATGCAAACCCTCAGCTGTCACACATTTCTATCTTTTTCCAATTCACCATCACCGGTGTGTTCTTGGGCCTCCATATCGCTCGATTTCGATGTCCGGTAGGTCTCCATCGGTGTAACCTTGGTGAGGTTGCCGAAGTCAGTCCACGTCTCTCCGGTCCGATCGTAGCCTTCCCCACGGACGGGAGTCCACGTATCGCCTTCAACGTGTGCGCGAATCCGGTAGCGGTGGTACTGTTGTGGCTGTTCCGATGCCAGTTCGAGACGGAGGGTCTCTCCAGGAGTGTACACCGATTGGTTGACTCGTGTTTCGATTACAGTCCCATCGTCAAACGAGAGCCTGACACGTTGCTTTTGTCCGAGGTTGCCGAGCGTCTCAATGAAATCCATGGGCTATATATTAGCCTCGGCGACGCATTAAGCATTAGTGCAAAATAGTGGATAAATAGTATACAAACCACGTCTTCTACTCGTGTCGAACCGCATATCATCAACCGTGACTCGTCCGTCTCTGTCTAGTCTAAAACAGGGCTGTATCGCGTCGGGAATTGTAATACGGGTCGGAACTGTTTATTTCGTAATCGGTGATACAACCTCGAAAACAGCTGAACGTATGTGTGATTTGGTACAGTAAGCAGTTCGATCTCTATCTTAATTAGCCTAATCAATGGATAAAAATAATACATAAGTGAACAGCGGACAACGGGAAACAGTAGCCACGAGTGGCTACACAGTGAAACGGAGGTGTTCCCCCCACTATGCAAATATATACCCCCTCCCCCCGATTTGATCTGGTCGACATCGAGGTGACTTGGTACGGCGAGCCACAACACGAGAGAGACTGCCACATGGCTGACTGCCTCTACGGTCCACCACAACACGACCCGCCCGTCGAAGATCCGGACTGGCTGATCGCTATCGCTACCTCGGCGTTTCGATCCGGCTACGAAACCCTACAGCCGGCTTTTGGACCGCAAACGGAGTCCAAACCGGGCGTTACCACTGAAACCAAATTCAAACGAGTCTCCACGAAAGCTAGACTGTACTGAAAACCGAATTCCGATCGAGGATAGCTAGCCCTACGGTCATCAACCATCCTCTTCTTTCCAATCACCTGATTTCTCACCGTAGATTTCCCCTTTCGCCTCTCGCTGCCGGGGCCATTTTGCGACGACGAGCAAGCAGAGATAGAACATCCCGAGCAGCACTGCGACGATCTCACCCTGTATGCCGGGGATTGCTGCGGCCTCGGTCCACTGGGCCTCCGGGGTAAACAGCGTCACTTTTGCCATCCAGGACACACCAAGCACGGAAAACAAGAGGCCATAGATGCGCCGTATACGTCGGGACAACGCTTCTACGGTGTCGACTGTCAACTACCCCACCCTAATTCGCTCACCCTGACGGGTTCGCTCGTGGAGGGTGGGGCTTGTCCATGGACTCGGCGTCAAACCCTTCCGGGTGGGCGGTGAACCCGCCACTCGGCGTCACAGTCCCAGACTTCAGGGCAAGCTGACTGTTGCCCGTCCGCCGAGACGACTGTTGGCCTCGACGGACATACCGCATCCCGATATTCTTCGCCGCATTATAGTCCGCGTTCGCCCCCGACTCGCACTTCACACACAGGAAGTCGTTTCGAGTCGGACGATTCTCGTCTGCGGTGAACCCACACTCGGCGCACCGTTTCGACGTATATGCCGAACCGACTTGTTTTACCGAGACGCCGACTGCTTCGGCTTTGTACGCCACTTGCTCGTACAGCGTTCGGAACGCCCACTTGTGGCCCCATGACCCACCCGTTCGGTTGCGGATGTCGGTCAGGTCCTCGAAGGCTATCACGTCGCACTCGTACCGGAGTGCCTCGTCTATGATCGCGTTCGACGCCCGGTGGAGTACGTCACGGACGTATCGTAGCTCTCGGACACTCGACTGTTCGAGTGTCCGGTGGGCGCTTCGAGTACCGGCTTGTTGGAGTCCACCACGCACTTTCTCAAACTCACGGAGGTTGTGAGTCAACTCCCGCCCACTGAAAAAGAAGGCGGTGCTTGTGGCTACAAGGTTTTCAAAACCGAGGTCAACTCCGAGAACCGTTCCGTCCTCGGCGGTATTCCGCTCGATGTCATTCTTGAGTCGGCGGAAGCCGATGTGTAAGAAGTAATCGCCGTCGCGGGCCGTGAGTGTACTTTCCGTAACGCTCCATTCATCGGAGTTGAGGTACTGCCGTTGGTAGCCATTGTCGGCGTTGGGCAGAGCAAGATCACATCGGACGCGACTCTCTGTTGTGGAGAGCGACACCGTATCGTCGTCAAACAGTGACATGGTCCGAGTGTCGTACTTTACCGTGGGAGCGGTGAAGGTCGGCTTGCTGACCTTCTTGCCTTTGGATCGGCGTTCGAGACACCCAGTAATGGCTTGTGCGGCTTGGTGGGTGGCGAGAATTGCGTGCTGACTACCGAGGTCAGTATATTCGCGCACGTCATCGTAGGCAAGTGGTTGTACGTCGCTTTTGGTGTTGCACTTGCCCCACGCCATGTCGGTGGCGAGCTGGCAACCCCGCTTCCACTGGGAGATCGTCTCTTCGAGGAGGTCGCGTTGCTCGTCGGTAACTTCGAGACGAGTAATTGCTGTCCGACGCACGTAGTCGTCTGCCACACATTCAATGTAGCAAAAAGGCTATTTAAGGATAGATGTTTGTAACCGATACGAACGCGCTCCTCCCCTCCCTACTCGCTCCCTTCGGTCGCTCCTTGAGGAAGGAGACTCCGCGCTACCGCATCAGTTGAAGCAGAGGAAAACAAATAGTACGAATATAGCCGTAATACTCATTACGTATTACTTCATATCTCCAAGTAGAGACATGCCACGCGTCACCACAAAAGGTCAAGTCACTATCCCGAAGGAAATTCGAGAGACGCTCGGAATCGAGCCTGGTGACGAGATCGCCTTCGAAGAGGTTAGCTCTGGATACAAAATTCAAAAGAAAGAACCGACTACCGCAGACGGAAACGACCCTTTTGCTAAATACCGCGGCAGTGCCGAAAGCGACGAGACCATGCCCGAACGCATGCGTCGACTTCGTGGGGAATACCCCCGAGACGTAGGAGACGATAGCGACGATAAGTCGGAGGCCGAGACGTGATCACATCGGTCGATACGAACGCCCTTCTCGCGCTGTTATACGATGATGATTATACTGACAAGAGTGAAACGGAGCTTCGACGTGCCTACCGAGATGGTCGAGTCGTCATCACATCGATTGTGTACGCTGAACTTTCAGCAGATGGCCACTTCGATTCGACATCCGAATTAAACCAATTCCTCGAAGATTTCAGTATTCAGGTTACTGAGCCATCGCAAGAAGCACTTTTCCAAGCTGGCGAAAGATTTCAGCGATATTCTGCCCGCCGACCAGATGGGCTTCAGTGTCCATCTTGCGGGGCAAAGCAGACTGTTCAGTGTGAAGAATGTAGTGAAGATCTTGCACCACGCCAGCATATTGCTGCAGACTTCATTATTGGTGGGCACGCGACTGCCAATTGTGATGCGTTGGTCAGCTTTGATACAGCTTTCTACGAGACATATTTCCCATCATTGACCATATATCCGGAATCATTGCCCCACGACTGAGCAGCTGTTTCGGACACACTTGAGTGCAAGACACCCAGTCTTGACGCCGTTGATATCGACACAACCCAGTAGCTCGTTATCTAGACGAGGCAATTCAGTAAGAACATCTCCCGCAAACTGCTCAAGCGACTCCACTCGGGGCAGAAGTCTTCGGGTGGAGGCGCACCCTGTCAGTGTGGCTTAAGTCAGGGACGCTGAATCTGAATGGCGATTTCCACGCCTCCGTCGATACGACGGCAGAAGGGGAGTCCACTGACAAGCCCACGACTTCAGTTGTGGGTAACTGACACAGAAACGATATCCTCAGGAGTGAACAATGAGACATCGTCTCGCTCGTCAGCGACATCCTGCAGCCCATCTGAAAATCCGGAGCGGCAGAAACAACAGTAGTGATGCGTTCGCTCTGCTCCATTTGGCGGCGTCCATTCTATTTGGGAAGTACTCCGTTTGAGATCTGCAAGATCACCTTCGTGCATCTCTCGTGTCGTGTACTTACATTCACCGGCGACAAGCGTTCCATCACTCGCGAGACCGACGACATCCAGTTCGTGATGTCGATGCCACCAGTACCCGATTCGTCGGTACGTCTTCGGAACCAGTGAAGTGAGCGCATTCTGGCAAACCAACTCAAACATCGGACCCATGTAGTCGGTGAAGGACGGTTCGATAAGTTGCTCGTAGGCATCATCACCAAGTTGGGCGATTTCGCCTGTTTGACCGTAGACGTAGCGGAACCAAAAGCGGAAAAGTGGTTCTTTCAGTCGGTATCGGCTTTTCCGGGTTGCATTTGGATTCGCGGTTACTGGAATATCACGCTCAACCAGCCTTAGTCGACGGAGTTTCGAGAGATATGCGCCGAGGGCATTCGATTCCACGCCAGCGAAGTTAGCAATCTCATTGGCAGCACGTTTTCCGGTCGCAATCGCTCGTAAAATTGTGTAATAGGTCTGTGGTTCCTGAATCCCGAACTCTGTACGGAGGAGGAACTCCGGTTCGTTGTGAAGAATACCATGTTCGGAAAGGATGAGCGACTGAATATTCGCAGCAAGCGTCGATCCTGGAGATAGTGCTTGGAGGTAGTAGGGAGTCCCACCGAAGACACCCCACGACTGGATCGTTTCGTCGGCCTCGGCGGCTGGATAGAGTTCACGGGCATCAGCCAACGAGAGAGGAGGTAAATCGATAGTTGCAGTTCGGCGACCGTACAGCGGACTGCCTCCACCGAGGACCTTTTCTTCCATGATGCTGATCGAAGAGCCCACGAGAACGAGAGTCATCTCTGTCTCCTGGAGATGCAAATCCCAGACACGCTGTACTTTCGAGGGGAGTGCGTCATCTGACTCAATTAAGTATGGGAACTCATCGAGGACGACAATCGCATCTTCACGCCCCAATGCTCGTAAGAGAGCCTCCCAGTCACGCTGGATATCCTCCAGTAAGGGGAATGTATCGCTAGCTGTGTCGACGAAGTTGGTGAGCTGTGCTGCCGGTGTTTCCTCAGTCGCCTGCCAGTAGACAGCGTCATCCCGATGCTGGATTGCTTCACGGACGAGGGCACTCTTTCCGAGCCGCCGTCGACCATAGATCACAAGCAACTCAGCAGTCTCGCTCTCGAAGCGCGACTGCAAGAGGTCGAGTTCATCACGGCGATTGATGAATGGGGATGTTGGCATACGATCACTTAGTGAGAGAGCATTATAATAGCGTGGGTTATCTAAATTCGAATTATGCTAATCTCAATTTTACTATACTGCATAGTCATCAGGTTCGTCGAAGTTGCATCGAGTGAGGCTCCAGAGAAGCCGTTCTAGATGATACTCTGGGCGAGTGTCGGCAAGTGCTGTATTTGACGAAGTATTTCAGAAAAGGCGCTGGTGAAGACGAGTTCAAAATCAGAGGTATTGAAGCTCGACAGCGGTCGACGCCGTCGTTCGTCGAAGACGTCCAGCGGAAGTGTCTCGACCGTCTCGACGAAACACGATCCCCGGAAGCAGTGCTCAGCTATCTCGAACGAGCCATTGCGGAACTCCATGCTGGTGACGTGGCTGTCGACCAACTCGTCGAACAGAACCGTGTCTCGAAGCCGTTGGAAGGATACACGCAGAACACCCAGAACGTGGCGGCCCTGAAGCGTGCTCGTGATCACGACCTTAGCGTTCATCCAGGACAAGACATTGAATACGTAGTTGTCGACGACGAGAAATCCTCGCGAGATCGCGTTGTGCTTACTCACGAGGATATCGAGACGTATGATCCGTCGTACTATGAGACGCAACTCATCCGAGCTGTCGAAAGTGTTCTTTCGCCGCTTGGGTGGGACCGAACAGACATCCGGCGAGAACTCGCTGAGACACAAGAGATGGACCTGATAGAATATATTAGAGCCAAATAAGAGTAAAAGAAACACCCTCAGCTTGTGTATGTTTGGTGATTGCAAATACTGCTATTCGTCCGAATCAACTGGTCCTTTGTACTTCGATTTGACACGGTCGCCGTCCCTCCACTGCCAGTAGTAGTATCGATTATCGTTGATCTCTTTGACAGTGATTGTTGCTCTCGATGGAACATCATCGGGGAGATCATCAGGACGGTCTTTGATTTCATCATCCTCTGTTTCGTTAAGACGTTCCTCTCGTTCTCTATACTCAGCGAGGGCCTCAGCGTACTGAGCTACCTCTCGGAGTATCTCGGGAGAACAATCGTCGAGCGTGTCGACGATGTCTGTCTGGAGTTCTGCTGGAGGTGTCGGTGGCTCGTAAGACATGGCTCCGGCCGTGTTAACCAACATAGACGCCAGTATCATAGCTTTGTTGGTTAAGTCGATATAGGTGGATTGAGTTCCGATACCAGCCCTCTTCTGAATAAGAGACAGACACACCCCTCGTTGCCGCTGTATCGCTTTGTCACCGACCCTACGTTGCCGCTGTAATAATGTGTTGACAGCGACTCCACGTTGCCGCTGTATGAGGGGGTCGACGATGTTCTGTGGGTAGAGTCGATTACGTCGAGATTGTTGTACAGCTGGAATCTGTGGCGGTGTCGCCACATCTCGATCCCGTAGTAACACACCCCTCAATGCCGCTGTATTCAGTCGTGGTCACATCCTACCATCGTATGGAAGGTAGACTGGTACGACAGACCTGATCGTCGGGTAGCACTGGATCACAGATATTATGCGAACGATACTGTCGATTGTAAATCAACCCACGGTCTGCCAGCACGTTTGATTCCTGCATCAAACAGCTTTCTCGGTCTGTATTCAAACTGTGACACCCCACGGTGCCGCTGTAACTAACCACACTTGAGGCCGGTTGACAGCCAGCTTCAACACCAGAGACACACCCCACGTTGCCGCTGTAAATACCACGAGAACACGGAGAATAGTGTACAACACACCAAAAAAGCAGTCGACAGTACTGCCATCTATTCGAACTGAATCTAGTGGTTTCTTATACTAGTGTGTCGTTTGCTACCGTACCACGCTTTTCGCTTACTGAACTGCCGTACTGTTTTCGGCAGTGAAGATACGAAGTCTAGGGGTGCTATTTCCGTCATAGAGACGGTAAGAACCATGATAACAGCGGTTATAACACTGCTCACACGACATACCCTTCATTTCTGACTCCGCAGACCGTCGACTGACTTACAGCGGCAACGTGGGGTGGGTGAGTAGACTATCGAGACACGTTACAGCGGCAACAGAGGGTCTGGGTCCCACGTCACCGCCCCAAAGGACTGCTATACAACTGTTCTCTCGGCCGTTCACACCGACCCCTAAAATTCAGTGGATGTTTTACAGAGGCAACGAGGTGGGGTAGATTCATAACCCACCCTGACAATGCATCTTGTATGTCCGACTCGACGTCCTTCTTTGGCGACCCCGATCCTATATTCGCCAACAAGGATTTGCTTCGGGTTCAACACCTCCCCGACAAAGACCGGATCATCGGCCGTGACGAAGAGTTGACCCAGCTCGCCAACGCGATCAAAGACGCTGCCCATGGACGAACACCCAACAACGTGTTGGTCTATGGAAAGACAGGCACCGGGAAATCACTTTGTACGAAGTACATCACTAACGATCTCGTCTCATCTGCAGAAGAAAACGATGTGTCGGTGGGTGTCGCTTACGTCGACTGCTTTCAGGATTCGACCGAGACACAGACCGTCCGTTCGATTGCTGATTCGCTGAATGACCCTGACGAAACTGACGTGAAGATTCCAATGTCGGGACTGAGTACGTCTGATTACTATCGTCGCCTGTGGAACATTCTTGAGCATCGATACGACGTAGGACTAGTCATTCTCGACGAGATAGACAAACTCGATAGCGACGACGTCCTCATGCAACTCTCGCGAGCAGCTGAGTCGGGCAAAATCGAAGACAGCACACTCGGCATCATCGGCATCAGTAACAAGATCCGTTACAAGGAGACGTTAAACGAGCGCGTACGGTCGAGTCTCTCTGAGCGAAATCTCGTCTTTGCACCCTACGATGCAAAACAACTGGGTGAAATCCTAAACTCCCGAATTGATGCGTTCCGTGAAGGTGTCGTCGAGGAAGCTGTCATCCCAAAGATCGCCGCACTCGCAGCTCGTGAACACGGGGATGCCCGAAAGGCAATCGACATTTTGCGGTATGCTGGGGAATCAGCCTACGAGCGTGGACACGAGACCGTTCGTGAAACTCACGTCGACGAGGCTCACGAACGCGAGGAGCGAAACCGACTCTCGGAGTTGATCTCAAAGTTACCGAGCCACTCGAAACACTTGCTCAACGCGCTTGCCCTACAGGCCCAACAGCACGATGATGACGACCCAGAAATCCCAACAGAGGATGTCTATTCGTTGTACGAGATTATGTGCGAGCAGGAAGGGACCGATCCCCTGAAAAATCGGCGGGTGCGTGATCTTCTCTCAGAGTTAGAATTCTTATCGGTGATCCGCCAGCAGCACAAAGGGCGTGGCCGCGGTCGTGGTGCACATACCGTGAATCAACTTGTTGATGAGCCAGAACTGGTTATCAAGGCGTGTAAGTCTGCTTAACGCCGCATTTACTGCGGCAACGTGGGGTGTGTTTGAGTAGTCGACTCGACAAAGCATACGAAACGCACTATCCTTTCTAGAATCTGTCTGGTTCGTATTATCTGGCAATCCAGCCAAACCCTCCAGCACATGAACTCGAACTTCCGCCCCCAGACTCTTCCAACGTGAACGAGTGTGATTGACCACGACTACCACATGTAACCACACGAGAGGTGGTATGTTCCCTCTCAGAGCCGCGTTCAGCAATATAGACCGTCATGTCTCCATGAGACCATGCCTCAATCGTCCCTGATACTGTTTCGTCTGGCTCTACGACAAACGACTGGGTGTCGATTCCATCGTCGACGAGTGTTACGTTGTGGTACTCTCCGGGCCATACGAGCTCCTCATACGTTACAAGTCGCTGTTCGCCTTCTTCAGTTGTTACTTCGAAGTTAAGAAAGCCAGCTGCGTCCTGGTCTGCTACAGTATACGCAGTCACGTAGTATGTGTCTGTATCTTCGTTTTCGAGCGCCACTGTCGGTTCCGGAGTCCCAATCAGGCCACTGCCTACAAGCAGAACGCTGAAAAGAAGAACGACAGCACCAGCACGTACTGGGCGACGGAGGGCCATACACAACAATCAGAACTTGACAATAAAAACCCATCTCATCCGTTATTGAACTAGAATAGTGGAGGTGATTCTCTCTTTTCATCAGTGTGTATCGGTAGAATCATTTACATACGCTCGGAGGTAGGGACTGAAACTGAATGCCCTCCAGGAGACATCTCCTTGCAGGTGTTGGTACCGTTATTGCTGGCAGCGGTGCTGCGACAGTCAGCGGAGCGATCCCCGAAACGACGTCGTCAGCATTCGACTGGCCAATGTCGCAGTACGACCCAGCGGGGACCGGGTATAATCCTGATGCAACAGGGCCAACGACTGAGGTCGAACCTGCATGGGTCCACGAGTCAACAGATTGGTTTCGAGGGGCGAGTCCACCGATCCGACTCGGAGACACGCTCTATGCGACTGGGAACGGATTGCTCGCACTCTCAGTCGACGACGGAAGCCGAAATTTTGGATACCGTGGTCCCTATACGTCGAGTCTTGCTGTCGCCGATGCCTCACCGTACCAGACACCCACGTTGGCGGCCACATCCACTGGTGGGATCTACGGACTCAATGCTGGTGGGGGCATTGAGATACCTGGATTTGACCGTGCGATCGGGAGCCAACGCTGGAGCGGTCCACCGAATGCAGACTATCGACCGTCAATTGACCACACACCGACAGTGAATCCGATCGCTGATGACGGAGTTGTGTACGGCCCTGTTGTTGGGACGAACGATATTGTCGCAATCGAGGCCAATGAAGGGTCCGTACGATGGCGCGCCACCGTCAATGATGACGAGATCATCAGCGCGTCGTTTGGTCGACCAACAATACACGAGGGGGTACTTTTCATTGCGAACTGGCCGTATCAAGTTTCCGCGTATGACTTAACTGACGGATCAACACTCTGGCAACGGGAGCGCGACGATCAGATGCAGTTGTGTACGCCAGTCACAGACGCTGGTGTCATTGTCACCTCACGAAACGGAGTTACGTTGCTGTCTGCGAGGAATGGCGAGCCGATCTGGGAACGGGATCTCGACGGGAATGCAACCGACGGGACCGCTGCAGTAACCGATACCAGTGTGTTTCTAAGCGACGGCTTGGAGACGTTTTATGCCCTAGATCTCGAAACCGGCGAGACACGCTGGTCGACGCCGTTTGATCAGGAAACGAAACCGGTCGTCGCCGACGGCAGCGTTTATGCCGTCGAGCAAAACGCGTCCTTGGTTGCGTTCGATGTTGAGACTGGAACGGAACAGTTCAGATATGATCCACCAGAAGTACCGCTCTCACCACCGATTATTGGAGACGGGAGACTGTATCTGGTCAATCGGAATCGAGTCGTTGCACTGGAGGAATCAACGTGAGCGACGAGCAGCACCCGAATTCATCCGACAAAAGGGAACACGGACGTTCGGATATTGACGGTAGTCAGTCGACTACCAGCCACCCTCTCAGTGACGGTGATCACAACCATAGTTCTGCACTCGGTGCAATCCTCTTCGAACTCCGTTCGAAGCCTCGTCTCTGGGCACCGTTCTTTGTCGTTGGCTGTCTGCTGACTGCTGTCGACTATTTGCGTGAACACGACCCGCTGCCTATCCAACCCTCAGGCTCGGAGTCGGCGCTTCAGGTGTCGTATACTATCTTTCCAACTGGGACATCTGAGACGATGCGCTCGCTCGACGCGTTCGTGGATCTACCCCTAGGAGTGCTTGCATATGCAGTCAGTCTCGAGCTGGTCGTCGTTGGGGCGGTCGCGACTGCTGGATGGCTGACGATGAAACACACGAGCGATATTTCCTTCCGCCTGCGTCAGTTTTTTGTCTATCTTGCCGGGCTCTCTCTTTTCTATTTCCTCGCTCGCTTGGGAAGCGCTGTGAATCTCGATTACGCTCCGAGAACACTCCTTGCCGGAATCATTGCCCTCGCTATTCTGTCATTCATTGCTGTACGGCTCTTTTTGTTCCCGGTGGCAATCCTACACGAGAAAGGGATAGTGACCGCCCTGCGGGCGAGTTGGCACCGTTCCAAATCTCACGGGGCCCCACTGTTCGGGCTGATCGTCATACTCGGTCTTGCATCGGGGCGGATCGTTCAGTTTCCGGTAGTGGGGGCCGTCCTCAGTTCGACCATCGTTGGAACCCTTCATGCTGTGGCTCTTGCTGTCCTTTATGATTGGTACGACGAGTCGACGGTGAACACGACCGCGAAGAGGTAGCTCCGTTCTGATATATGTCTTCTCAAAAGACGAGATACGTTCTTACAAACATCACGAGATACCGATAGTCGACTACGCGACTGTTACAGTTGATTAGGTTTTAATATCATTACGCAGAACCTATTTGATAATCAATTAGCAGTAAAAGACTAACACATGAGTTTCAAGCAATCTGTAGATCGACGTACCCTGCTCAAAACGAGTAGTATCGTTGCTACTGGCGGGCTGACAGCCATTGCAGGCTGTATTGGTTCTAATAACGAACCCCCGCCACGGAAATCGAACGTTATCGACAACATCGAACTCTCAGCCGACGGGACGACACTCTGGATCGATCCGTTCGCCGAATCCAACCGCTGGGTGCAGTCCCGGCGGGATCTCGAAGCCGACGCGTCAGCCCGACCCACAAACCAAACAGGAGACAATGGGTCGAAAGCGAGCCTTTCGGCACTCTCCAAGCTCTCCCCGGTCGGGACAGCCCGGGCCGCAAAGGGGCGTGGCGCAACTGGCCGCGGAAGCGGCGGCTACAGTTCGGCCCCGCGAACCGCAAACGGCCGGGCGTGGTTCTGGGGTGGCTCGTATACGAACGGCTGGTACAACGATCACGACGACGAAGTCTCCCAGTATCCGGTCGACATCGCCACCCTCGGCGTCGCATACATCGGTTCGAACGCTCGCTTCGAGGAGCAGGACCCCGGCCCCGGACCGATCAACTGGGATGATACCTACGACTCCCCGACCGACGCCGAAATCGAAACCTCGGTCCAGGATCTGCAACCGGGGTGGTATCGCGTCGGTGCCAACATCGTCGTGGCCGAGGGCCCTGACGAGGGCACCGATCTCGGCTGGGAGTGTATCGATCTCCGTGTCCAACAAACCGTCGACGGCAAGGAGATCACCGAACGATGGAAAGTCTCACCCCGCATCTGAGGAGACCTCACGAGTGAGACGCCTCTCGGCTTCGAATCCGACGGTCGTCGATCGATGGTTGGTCAGTCTCTCATAATATGTCTGACTCTACTTCGTCCGTCGTATCCAAGCAGGCGACGTTACACGGAATCGCGTGTATCGTCGCCCTCTGTAGCTTCGCCTACGAACTCGTTTACTCGGAACTACTGACGGTCATGTACGGCGGGACCGTCACGCAGTACGGGCTCACCATCGGGCTGTTTTTCTCCTCGCTCGGTGTCGGTTCGTTTCTTGTTCGCCACTTCGACGACGCCCAGCACTCGAATTTCTTTCGGACGGAGGTCTATCTGGCACTCGTTGCTCCGGTCGGCTTTCTGTTCATTCTCTGGCTGAACACCGCCGCGCTTCCACAGGTCCTCCCGAACGGGATGGTACAGATTGCAGCGCGTTTACCGGTCGTTGTCGTCGGCGTGCTGTCGGGGTTCGAGCTGCCGCTGCTGCTGTCGATGGTCCAGTCGGAGGCCGGGTCGACGTCGCCACCCGGCTGGATTAAGCGACTCGGGCGAGTGGTTGAGAACGGTTCCTACCGGCTACTTTCGGTTGTGTTTCATACCGACCGGGAGAGCACGGAGTACGACACCTACTCGACCGTGTTGGCGATGGACTACCTCGGCGGGCTCTTCGGAGCACTCGTCTACGTGTTCGTTCTCTATCCACGACTCGGGCTGATCCCGTCGGTGTTCGTGTTAGCGCTGTTGAACTGTCTCGCAGCCGTTCTGTTCGTGGCGCGGTTCAGCGACCGCTGGGGGATCACTAGCACCGGCGATCGCGTGATCAACTCCCGCGAACATCGAGCGATGCTGGTTGCGTGTTTGCTTCTTACTGGCGTCTATGCGGGCGTCAGTGTCCAACATCAAGCGGTCGACGACGAACTGACGGGCTACTACATGGAATCGCTGATCGAGGACGAACACCCACAGGACACCGTGTCGGCATCGATCACCGACCAGTATACCACCCGCAACCAGCAGGTAATTCGATACGAGCGGTCGTGGGACGGTGAGTCGGAGAACCAACTGTTCGCTGGCGAGTCAGACACCTGTCTGCGGTTAGATTCGGCGATCCAACTGTGTGATAGTTGGGCTGACTCCTACCACCACGGGCTCGTCGATGTCCCGATGACGATGTACGAGAACTCGACTGAGACGGATGTACTGTTGGTCGGCGGCGGCGACTGGATCGCAGCGAACTACCTGCGGGATCACGGTGTTAGCGTCGACCAGGTCGACCTCGACGGGGAGTTCATGGAACGGACCAAACACAGTGAGTTCCTCGAACAGTACCACAACGATGCCTATGAGTACGACCACCTGACGGTCTACCAGCAGGACATCTACACGTACCTTCAACAGACCGACCGTGAGTACGATCTCGTCCTCCTCGATCTCCCCGGCGCGAAAAGCGACGACCTACTCCACCTGTATTCCGTCGAGTTCTACAGCATGCTCGCCGACCGGCTATCGGACGACGGGCTCGTCGTGACGTGGGGGTATTCGGCCTACACCTACGGCCCCCACAACAAAGCCTACATGAACACTGTCCGTGAGGCCGGGTTCGACCACCGGGTGGCGTACTACGCGTACAACGATCCCGATGCTGATGGCACCGACCAGCTCGGCGAACGGTTCTTCGTGTTTTCACCCGACGAACCCCGGTCGACCATCACTCCGGAGAACGGGACCGCCTACGTTCGCGATCACAGCGAACAGTACCGTGCGGTCGACTGGAGCGAAACGCCGCAATATGCCGGTGTCGAGTCGAACAGCGTCTTCGATCCGAACTACGAGCTGATCGTCGAAACCAGGGTCAAAAAAGAAAAACAATGAGTACACCCGAATCGCTTTATCTCGCGTACACTGCCGACCAGCCACCACTTGCGGACTACGACATCAAACGACGAGTAGAACGGCGATTCTTCGGAACTGAGTTCACATTCGCCGTGATCGGCGACTCACACTACATCGGGGCCCCGGAGCTCGGTTTTCACGAACTGTTTTCCTGCAAGCCGATCCGGGAGGGGCGAGTGACGACGGTACCGCTGGCCGAGGAGCATCGACCACCCGAACCACCCGATCCTGGTGACGGAGAGGTGATACACACCGGCCACTACCGGTTCGGATCAGTCGGGGTAACTACGACGATCAGCCGCGAGCCGCTGTCGGCGTTTCCGGGTCCAGAGCCGTTCGATATCGCCTATCGATTCGAGCCGGCGGCGTATACGACGATCAACTGCCGGTCGACCACGACCTACGAGACCTACCACACCTACCCGGAGTACGATCTGGCGCTATATACGGAACACGAGTTCACCGAAATACCGGTCGATCCTACCGACAGAGAACCAGAATACAAAAAACGTTATACGAAATTGAAATAACTACGGAACCATCACGTCTGTCAAAACAACTACCGTATCGAGATCCCTATGACCTGTACCTACGAGTTCGACCCCGCAGCACACGACTCGACATCGGTTGAAAGCCGATGGTCGTGTCCACACGAACAACACGCATCGAGCGACTACTGCCCGTTCCACATGGCCCCCGACGAGCGTGCGGCCGCTGGTATCTCTGCAGCCGATCTCACCACGTCTCTCGTTCGGAAAGTTACAGACGAGGACGGCACCCACGCGACGCGGGCGTTCATCGGGGCCCATCTCCCGGAGTTGGACCTTGACTATGTCGACGTCGAAAGCGACGACCAACATCCAGTCGATCTGCGGCATTCGACGATTCCCGGCGGGATCTCCGTGCTCCACGGCCGATTCGAAGAACAGCTCGACCTCCGCCACAGCACGGTCGGCGGATTCATGGCTGACAACTGTGATTTCGAAAACGGTGTTCTGTGCACGGGGACTCGATTTACCGATACCGTTGATTGCTTCGAGGCGACCGTCACGGGGGACGATACCGAATTCACGGAGGCTACCTTCACCCAGCAAGCACTCTTTGATGAGGTGGAGTTTACCAACGATGTGAGTTTTACTGACGCCGTCTTTGAGGCCGAGGCGAGTTTCGAGGGGACACAGTTCTACGGTCGGTCCAACGAGACGGGCGATAATACGACCTTCTCGGGGGCAGTATTCAACTGCGATGTCTCGTTTCTGTATGCCACCTTCGAATACACCGAATTCAGAGACGTCCTGTTTGACGGCGAGGCCGCCTTCGAGAAGGTTGACGCCTCGGGTACAGTGGTGTTTACCGGCAGCGAGTTCACCGCCGCTGCGGACTTCGATGAGGTCACCTTCGGTGAGGACGTCCTGTTCGACGACACTCTCTTCGATGAGGGAGCGACTTTCCGTGGTGTCGAGTGTCGTGGTGGCACAGCACTGCTTGAGGATGATGTGTCGTTCGCCAACGCGGAGTTCGGCGACAGTGTGACTTTCGAGAAGGGAAGCTTCGGCTATTCGAACTTCACGGACACTGAATTTATTGATGATGTAATCTTCGAGCGATGCGAGTTTACCGACGATGTGACGTTCGAAAACGCCCAGTTCCATGGGTTAGCCGATTTTGATGAAGTACTGTTTGACGGTGACTCCGTATTCACGAACGCTGTTTTCGGTGGAACCACCACCTTCCGTGGAGCGACATTCAACGGCGGAACCAACCATTTAGAAGACGATGCCGTCTTCCGGAATGCGACGTTTGTCGGTGCTGTCGACTTCAGCGACGTCGTCTGTACCGCTGCGGACTTTAGCGAGGTCGCGTTCAAAGAGAGTGCGGACTTTACTGATGCGGAATTCACCGACTCGCTTCGGTTGAAAGCGGTCTCCTTCGGCGACGACACCTATCTCAATTTCACTGAAGCGAAGATTGCCGAAGGCCGTATTATCCAGCCCGAAGACGGCTGGGTTCGGTTCGATCTGACACGGGCGACGGTCGGCGATGTCGAACTGAGCGCAGAGAAGCCGACCGATGAGCGGGAACTCCTCGACTACGTTCGATTCTGTGATACGACGTTCGATGAATTCACCTTCTCGGAACACACCAGCTATCTGGACCGCAACGATTGGAACCTCCACGGGTTCGACGACGGGACGTGTCCATATGATTTCGAGGTTGAGATGACGCCCGACGTAATCGAAAAAACGTATCTAAAGGCGAAAAACAGCGCCTCGGCCCAGAGCAACGTGAAGGCTGCAGGCGAGTTCCGCGTCAAACGCCAGCAACACGCCCGACGAAAGTTCTTCGAGATCGCCGCCGATTCGAGCGAAGCACTGTTGACACGGGGGCAGAACGCGCTCCGCGGAATCGAAAACCTGTTTCTCGGGATCTCGTGTGGCTATGGGCTCCGGCTCTATCGGATCACGACTGTTTTTATTTTGTTTCCGCTGTTCGCTGGCCTGCTGTTTGCAGTTGGAGGTTCGCCCTTCGAGACCGGGGCCGGACAGATCGCGGTTGCTGAACTTACCACGTTCGATGGGCTCCAGACGCTCGGGTTGAATCTGTACTTCTCGTATATTACGTTCCTCACGATCGGCTACGGCAACATCGGGCCGATCGGCCCCGCTGCCAGACTCGTCTCCGCGTTCCTCGTCTACATGAACGTGATCCTCGCGGGGCTGTTTCTATATGCCCTGATCAAACGGAGCGAAATCTGAACCGTAAACAGAACTATAGCAATCAGAATACAATCTGACAACAATGAGTTCCCCTTCGACAACCTACTCCGGCGATATTACGCTCAACGGTGACGAACAGACACCCGTCAAGATTGTCGACCCCGAAAACGTCCACGTCAAGTCCGGGGCCGTCGACGGAGATCTGAAAATACTGAACGCGGAATACGTCTATACGAACACACCTGCGGGCGACACAACCGATATCGGGGCCATCGAGACCGAGATCAGCGGGACGATCGAGGACGGATATCTCGAATCCGATGGGGTCTCTGGCGACGTCCTCATCGTCGACGCCGAAGACGTGTTCATCGAACACGACGCGGTCAGTGGCAACCTCCAGATCGTCGGCGACGAACAGCGGTTCCACGACGAAAGCGATACATCCCCACTCTCCCGGAAGCAGTACGACGACGGCGTGACCGGCTGGGACCGCGAACTGAGCGTCACCGAGCCGGAGACTGGGGTTTCGGTTACCGGTGGTCAGAACTCGGTGCGAATCGAGAACTCCGAAGCAGTGTTTGAACTCTATGTAACTGGCTGGAATAACAATATCCGGGTCGACGGCTATGGCAGTCTCCGCCTCCACCTTGTCGGGTCGAACAACACCGTCGAGGTGAGTGCTTACACCGATGTCACCGTCGCCACCGAAACCGGCCACGAAAACACGGTGAGTGTCGATGACTTCCCTGTGGAGGATCTTATCAAGACATCACAGAGTGCAGCGTACAGAGAGGCATTCATGGGCCGAAAGAAAATCACCTACCAAGTCCCAGCCATGAGCGAGGACTACTGTCCTGGCTGTGGAGCGACCGCAGACGCTGTCATCGAACGCCACCAGGAGGATGCATTTTTCTTTTTCGGCTATCCGATCTACCAGTTCGAAGCTGGCAGCGGCTCCTACGAGTGCGAAGAGTGTTCGACGAACGCACACCCGGATGTTCGGCTCTCGGAGTCCGAACGCAAGGATCTATTTAGGTAAGATTCTCGAACGACCTTCGTGAGCGAGCGGTGAAATACGGGCTCAAAGACGAAATCGACGCCCGATCCGTTACCTCGATACGCGTAGAGAGGTCGACGACGATCGTCTCCGGGAGTGAGACGTGTTCCAGGAACTGGCGGTTAATTACGAAATCAAAAGTAGTTTACTCTTGGGTAAATCAGAGATTTAGCTATTTATTTTGCTTTCAGGTTGTGAACGACATCAAGCCAGTCGACGATCTCGGCGGTCGGCTCAATGGCCTCAACAATCGACTCAGCGGGCTTGTAGGCCATCGGGGCTTCGTCGAGTACTGACTCGACAACCGACTCCGAGTAGATCCCCTCCATCGCATCCTCGAAGGCGTCGAGCGAGCCCTCTTCGTGGGCCTGTCGACGGCTCATCACCCGCCCAGCACCGTGCGGTGCGGTCTGGTGGAACGCTTCGGCCCCGTTCCCACGGGCCAGAATCGATCCTTCAGCCATGTTGAAGGGGATTACCAGCTGTTGGTCCTCACGGGCAGGAGTCGCACCTTTCCGAATCGTCAGATCACGGAAATCAATATAGTTGTGGATCGACTGGAACCGACTGTCCGGCTCGATTTTGAGTGTTTCACAGATGGCAGCGCTCATCAGTTCTCGATTCCAGCGGGCGTACTGCTGGGCGAACAGCATATCGACGTAGTAGCCGTGGGCTTCGCGGCCATCGAGCCAGTCGAGATCGCTCTCTCGGTCCTCCAGTGTCGACTGCGGCTGGCTAAGGGTATCGAACACCTCGGTGATCTCTTCGCCATCGAAGTCGGCTCTGATCTGTTCCTTGCGGAGATGTGATTCACCCATCCCGCCGGTGACCCACGCATAGAGCTCGCCGTCGTTGACTGACTCGGGCTCGAATTTGAGATACTCGTGATACTCCGGCGGAATCGCCTCCCGAATAGCGTCGGCCTGTCGGTACTGCATGGCTTGGTGTTGCCAGTACTCCGCGACAGACTTCCCGAGATACCGCGATCCGCTATGGATGACGAGCCAGTAGTCCTCAGAGTCACGTCCCTGTGCGAACTCGATGAAGTGATTTCCACCGCCGAGCGTTCCGGCACTTCGGATGACGTGGCCCATCCCTTGGCGTTGTTGGGACAGGACCCGTCGACAGAGCGACTTGAAGTACGCACCATCGTAGCCGTCGAAGTCGAATTCCAGTGGATCGATGGATCGATCGAACTCCTCTTCGTAGGCCTGCTCGAACTGTTCGAACACGCTGTTGGCCCGCTCGAAGGGGAAATCGTCGACGAGGTGTGGGGCATCGTCATAGTCGTGGACCTTGTGGCCCATCGGAACCGCATCTCGGATGCGTTGTTCACGCTCAGGGTCCTCAAGTGGGAGCTCGGAGCCGAGTTTCGTCGCAGCCATCCCACAGCCGACGTCGACGCCGACGATATTTGGGACGACGCGATCGGGAAGCGGCATCGTAAAGCCAATTGGTGCACCCGAACCAACGTGTGTGTCGGGCATGATCCGGACGGGTTCGGTGAATGCGGGATGGTCGATCAGTTCTTGGATTTGTTCGATACAGTTAGCCTCGACGAGCGTTTCGTCGTCGACCAATATGCGAGCGGTCGTGTGCTCGCCTGTGAGTTCAATCGTCATAGTGTATGAGTATCCTCATGGTTTTGTTCGTGGTTCAGAGACGGTTCGGGTCGACTCTCAGCTGAGATCACTGGTGGACCTCAGCAACCGGTCGACGGATTCGATATCCAGCGAATTTCTGTCCACTCAGCGTGGAAAGGATCGTACGCTCACAAGTAGTGGGATGAGCGGAAGCCAAAATCCCGCGAGTACCACCAATAGGATTCGATAGTTAGGACGAATCCATCATCAAGTGGCACAGGCGGTGTGCCCGTCTTCCCCCGTCCCGGCGGGTAATCCGCATTGGGACCGAGTTATACGAGCAGAGATGTCCGGAGTTGACTAGACTCAGGTGGGTTTCCATCAGAGGCAGGTTTCGAAGTCCAGTCAGTGGTTTCCGGGAGTGCCCCACGCTGGATGCATTGGGGCTCACCAAACACGCCACCCACAGCTCGTGATGAAGAGGCGAGCCGTGATGTGTAGCGTGCTGGTTCCATACTAGTTCTCGCTGTGGGATCTCTGTTGAAGGCTACAGATCTTCTGTGACGTGGTGGGATATTAACTCTAGCTCAGGTGTGATATCAATCCACAGGGTCTATTCCTGGCCGGATATCGAATACGGATTGTCGACACCGCGAAATCCTCACGAGATTGCGTCGACCTCGCTTTGGCTATCTTGCTCCTCAAGACGTGCTTCGCGCTCGCGGTATTCAGCTAATTCCTCGGCGTAGCTAGCGACATCTCGGAGCAGGTCGGGTGAGTAATCGTCGAGCGTGTCGACGACGGTATCGGGTAGTTCCGTTGGTGGTTTCGGTGGCTCGTAAGACATAGCTCTGGCCGTGTTAACCAACAGTTTTCCCAGAATCATAGATTTGTTGGTTAATTAGGTGTCGTTACATCGTACCGGCCAAATCTGCTCAAACGATCCCCCCTTCTTGCCGCTGTATTCGTGTTTTGATGGCCGTCTCAAACCCGTTGTCGCCCATCTGGATTTGCACGAGGGCAGTCGAGAGTAGACCTGAATGGCAACCTATGTGCGACTTCTCGCCCGCGAAATGTTGTTGGTTAGGTCGACTATGTTAACCAACAAAGCTGTTGTTGTCCTATTCTGTTGGTTAAGTCTATATCCCTCTTGCAGCGACCGTCTAACTATCTACGAGAACATCAGCGACTTTTGAACCGTCTACAGTCAATCGAGATCGGGGCTTTCGGGATCAGTATCGTCGTCGACCGCTCGACGACCTAACTCTGTAATCTCTACGCTATTACCAGATAGTTACCAATCACTCGCTGTTTATATTATGCGCTCAGATGTTCAAATTTATATACCGTTTGCTCAGTAGTATCTCACAGAGCCAATTCCATGCTTCCACGAATCTCCGACATTCCGGGCGGTAGCGGATTGGCCACTAATCACCACATATGTCACAGACTGACGATTCCTCCTTGCAGGAACATACAACAGTTCGTCCCCGTCGACCTCCTGGACTCACCTTTGGGATCACAGCACTGACGGCGATCCTGCTCTCAGCGGTCGCGGTTGATCCAGTCGTTGCTCAACAGCCGCTGCAGAGCTCTGTGTGCGATGCCGAGAATCTCCCGGGCATGATTGAGGGATTCTTCCAGATTACGACTGCTCTCGGTATTATGGGTCTTGTTGTTGTCTGGCAAGCCGACTCCCTCGTCGATATGTTTACGCTTGATCCCGAGCAGAAGAGGGGGATCAAACAACACAAACGATCAGCGATGAAGTCGGCTGTCATCCTCGTGATCCTTGGTCCACTATACACCGTTGCTGGATCGATCATGGGCCTTCCACTGGCA
>Ga0306889_100133_pt1 | contig 42647 bp, 29 predicted proteins | sample AntDeeMetagen190_FD_190436 | JGI IMG/M metagenome (GOLD analysis project Ga0306889, IMG submission 190436) | Saline lake microbial communities from Deep lake, Antarctica - Metagenome #190 (v2) (version 2) | ecosystem: Environmental > Aquatic > Non-marine Saline and Alkaline > Saline | place... | reverse complement strand
CGTCGTCCGGGGGCTCAATAAGGTGGAGGGTGCTTCAACCCCACAAGGGTACGTCTGAAACGCAACGGAGACGGAGACGGAGACGCCGACGGAAACAGCTTCAACCCCACAAGGGTACGTCTGAAACGACGGTTCGCGTGCTCGGCAAGGACCAGGAGTTCGAGCTTCAACCCCACAAGGGTACGTCTGAAACGCCTCGTCGGGGTGGGGCCAGCACCGCACGACCGTGCTTCAACCCCACAAGGGTACGTCTGAAACCTCGAGAGCGTTACGTGTGCACTGCTTGCGGCGATGCTTCAACCCCACAAGGGTACGTCTGAAACGACCGCCGGACTCTACGGCGGGAGTGTCACCGTAGCTTCAACCCCACAAGGGTACGTCTGAAACCACCCTGCTGTCCCACGACACTGGACACTGTACGATAGCTTCAACCCCACAAGGGTACGTCTGAAACTTCACCAGATTCGGTGTTCATCAGCTTGTCGACAGTGCTTCAACCCCACAAGGGTACGTCTGAAACCCTATAAGTAACACTGGCGAGACTGTCGTCTCAAAGCTTCAACCCCACAAGGGTACGTCTGAAACCCTCTCCGAGTCTGCTGGGCGGGGGCGGTTGCTGTGCTTCAACCCCACAAGGGTACGTCTGAAACTCGCCGAGAGCCGCGCAGACTGGTTTAGGATCAACAGCTTCAACCCCACAAGGGTACGTCTGAAACCGGAAGGTGGCCGAGGAGACTATCGTCCAACAGTGGCTTCAACCCCACAAGGGTACGTCTGAAACGCGTCATCGTCCACACTGGCAAGGATCTCCATCCAGCTTCAACCCCACAAGGGTACGTCTGAAACACCGCATACCCTACCCTGCGCGTGGCTCACCTCACGCTTCAACCCCACAAGGGTACGTCTGAAACTCGCGTTAGCGTCGATTTGGGTGGTGTCGTTGTAGCTTCAACCCCACAAGGGTACGTCTGAAACGGTGATATCGAGCACAGGCCCGAACAGCGTTTCACCGGCTTCAACCCCACAAGGGTACGTCTGAAACGCGGCGCTGTTCTGTTCGGAGGGAATAGCTAAGATGCTTCAACCCCACAAGGGTACGTCTGAAACTGGAAGAAGCTGCCGACCGTGTCAGGGAAGACGATGCTTCAACCCCACAAGGGTACGTCTGAAACCTCGTCGCTGGTCGGTTCGTCTGTCGTCGTCTCAAGCTTCAACCCCACAAGGGTACGTCTGAAACAAGGCCTCATACAGTAGGTTCCTCGGCGCTCCGGGGCTTCAACCCCACAAGGGTACGTCTGAAACAGTCCGTCGCCCGAGTCGGGGAGCGAGCCATCCTCGCTTCAACCCCACAAGGGTACGTCTGAAACGACTGTAGATCGAATCTCGTCGAGCGCGGACGGCGGCTTCAACCCCACAAGGGTACGTCTGAAACCACTCACCTCTTGGACGATGCCGTCGACGAGCTCGCTTCAACCCCACAAGGGTACGTCTGAAACCCGCCTCTATCTCGTTCTACGGCGTCTCCGCCCGGGCTTCAACCCCACAAGGGTACGTCTGAAACTTCATTTTTTCGAGTGCCGCAACCTTTCCCTTAGCGCTTCAACCCCACAAGGGTACGTCTGAAACCCGGCACCTCCAGCGACGAATTCGGTCGATCGTCCGCTTCAACCCCACAAGGGTACGTCTGAAACCCTAATGGGCGGGTGGAGGGTCGGGTGGATCGAGTGCTTCAACCCCACAAGGGTACGTCTGAAACCGTGCCCGATTTTGGGCACACAGACAGTAAAATGGCCGTCTTGCACAAGTAGTTTCCGTCGACCCGCAATCACCCCAGTACCCCCGGGGGTCGACATCAGCTACAAGAAATGCGCGTCCTCGGTAGGGTCTTCACCATACACAGTCCGGTCTAGTGCCTCTTCAACGCTGAACTGGATTCTCCCGTTTGACTCGTCGTGTCACAAGAGAGTGAGCGGCGTTCGTGCCGACGGCACGTTCCGGTAGCCCTTAGCCGGGTGCGTTCACAGTCAGGGCATGAACCTCGACGCAGTGTTCGGCCGGAGTCAGCCAGTGATCGGGATGGTCCACCTCGACCCGCTTCCAGGGTCGCCGCAGTTCGAGGGCGACCGCGAAACTATCCTGCAGAACGCCCGTGCTGATGCGCGGGCACTGGAGGCTGGCGGCGTTGACGCGCTGCTGGTCGAGAACTTCGGCGATGCGCCGTTTTACCCGGACGACGTTCCCAAACACGTCGTGGCTTCGATGACGCGAGCCGCGGCCGCCGTCGCCGAGGAATCCGAACTCCCAGTCGGTATCAACATCCTCCGAAACGACGCGATGGCCGATCTGGCCGTCGCGCAGGCTGTCGATGCCGACTTCATGCGCGTGAACATTCACACTGGTGCGCGCGTCGCCGATCAGGGTATCATCGAGGGCAAAGCCTACGAGACGATGCGGGAGCGCGACCGCCTCGGCGTCGACGTAAAGGTGTTCGCTGACCACGACGTGAAACACTCCGCACCCATCGCTGCTGAGGATTTCACTGCCGAGTCCTTCGCTGATAACGTCGAGCGCGGGCTCGCTGACGCGACCGTTGTCTCCGGAATGGGGACGGGCCACGCTGTCGACCAAGATGAACTGCAGCAGGCTTCCGACCGGCGAGAGGAGTTCGGACTCGACGTCCCACTGTTCGTTGGGAGCGGCGTCACCCCAGACACGGTCGGAGAGATTCTGGCGGTCGCCGACGGCGTCATCGTCGGCACCGCGCTGAAGGGTGGTGACTCCTCAGGCGACCCTGTTAGTGCAGAAGCGACCCGGGAGTTAGTCGCCGCAGCCGACGAAATCCGGGAGTAGCCGGCGCCGTGGATTGGGACCGCTACTGCGGTTGCGGAGTACTGCACCGCGCTATATGACCCCTCGCTCCTGGAGCGCTTCGATGGTCGCGGCATCGACTCCAGCCGCTTCGAGCACCTCCGCAGTGTGTTCCATCTTTGGGAGGCCTGTTCCGGCGCTCTGGAGTTCGGGAGACGCCCTCGCTGGATAGCCGACTCGCGAGACGCTCGTCTCATTGGGTTCGATTAGTCCTCGACTCTGCAGGTGTGGATCACACAACGCTTCACTCGGGGTCCGTACTGGTGCGAACATCACTTCCCGGTCGCCCAATTCGTCCTCCCACTCGGATTGGGTCTTCGACCGGAACCTCTCCGCGAGGGTTTCCCGAACTGCTTCCCGGACGGTTTCGTCTTCGGCGTGGTGGTTCTCTATCAACTCCGGCCGGTCGAATGCCGCACAGAGGGTCCGCCAGAACTTCGACTCGAGTGCAGCTATCGACACGTAGCGGTCGTCTGCGGTCCGATAAATGTCGTAACAGGGGAGCTTCCCAGTTAGTTCGGTCTGTCTCGGCCGCGGTTCGGTTCCTGAAGCCGCCGCCGCTATCACGGGCTGTGCGAACGAGAGGATCGCATCAGTCATTGAGACGTCAATAACGGTTCCTGCTCGATTGCCGAGCGAGCGGCTGAGGAGCGCACTTACAACGCTTAGGGCAGCGAACACGCCTCCCGCCATATCCCCGATGGGGTAGCCCGGAATCGCAGGCTTCCCGTCGGGACGCGTCCGGGTCATATCGACGAGTCCGGCGATGCTCGCGTAGTTGAGGTCGTGACCGACTCGGTCGCGGTACGGCCCGTTTTTTGTCCGTATCCGGAGAGTGAGCAGTAGACGACGTCCGAATTGTACTCGCGAACCGAACTGTCGTCAATACCGAGTCGCTCGGCGACGCCCGGGCGGAACTGCTCGATTACGACGTCGGCATCCGCGACGAGTTCGTAAAAGACAGAGAGACCGTCGTCGTCTTTCAGATCAATTGTAACGCTCCGCTTTCCGTTGTTGACGGTCGCGAATATCGTCCCCACGCCGTCCGGTGTCTTCGGGTCCATTGCTCGCGCGTAGTCGCCCCTGTCTGGATCCTCGACTTTCACGACATCGGCGTTCATATCGGCAAGGACCTGCGTCGCGTACGGCCCCGGAAGTAACCGTGTCAGGTCGATCACTCAAACGCCAGTGAGATCCATACGTCGCCTGCGCCACGAACACGCTTAAAAACTGGTCGGGAGGTGGGACGCTGTTCGAACGCTCACGTCCGTTCATGCTCCGACGAGGAGCGAAGATCGAAGGCTGCGAATCGCGCCAGTCCGGAACAACCGATTCGAGACGCTGTCGATGGAGATGGTGCGCAAGTTCACGGGCGAGTTCGTGCAGTCGGTCGAAGCCGCCGTTGGTAGTGCTTGAGCCCTTGCGGAATACACTCTCTATTCAGCACGCTGTTCCTATCCGAATCCAAGGATTTCAACAGATCCACGGAACTGAACTAGAAGCGCTTGTAAGCGTTAGGCAGTCCGTTTGGCGATGAATGCGCGGATCTGCTCGGCTGTCGCGAGGCCGCCTCGAGCTCCCTCGGCCTCACAGTTGAGCGCTGCGGCAGCCGCTGCGAACTGCCCCGCATCGGCGGCCGATTCCTCGCCGAGCAGCCAGCGGTCCACCAGTCCGGCGACGAACGCATCGCCCGCGCCCGTCGTATCCACGGCGTCAACGGGAAACGCGTCGATCTGGGTGCGCCCGTTGGCGCTGAACAGCGTTGCTCCCGCCTCGCCGAACGTGACGGCGCCGCGGGCGCAGCCCCGCTCTCGGAGCGCGTCGACGGCATCGCTCGCTGCACAGTCGAGGTAGGATTCCACGGCGACTTCACCGACGACGAACAGCTCCGCTGCCTCGACCGCCCGGTCGATGGTCTGGCGTTTTGTCCCCCGGTCTTTCAGTTCTGCAAGCGGGCCCGACAGGTCAAAGACCAGTCGCGGTCCAGCCGGTTGTTCAGCCAATTCCACGAGCGCGGTGGTCACTTGCTCCGGCACATACGCCGTGGCGAAGACAGCCGCTACCTGTCGGAGTTTCTCTCGGTCCTCGTCGTTGAGCCGGAGTCGTTTGGTCGAGTCGCCGGCCGTGATGATCATGCGGTCGCCCGCGGGGTCCCGTGGGATGATGCAGTGGGTCGTGGTCCCTGGCCGCCGCCGCACGCACGAGTCGTCGACGGGGCCGGTGCGGAGGTCAGATTCGACGCGCTCGGCGAATTCGTCGTCGCCAAGGCGAGCGAGTAGTCCCGTTTCCCGACCGAGGGTCGCGAGCCCCGTCGCCACGTTGGCGCCGACGCCGCCGAAGGATTCCGAGAGCGTGTGGGCGAACGCGCCGCCATCGGGTTCGGGGAGATTCGTTACCTCGTACGTCCGGTCGACGGTGGCCGCGCCTACACAGAGCACCTCGGGCCGCTCCCTCGCCTCACCGCTCATCCACGAGTGGGAACTGCGCCAGGCGGATGGCCGCCATATCTGTCAGCCCCTTCCCAGTGGTCGAGTCGCCGCTCCGCTCGCGGTGACCGCGCATCATTCCTTCATGATCTGTGACCGGGATGAGTCGGGCTTCGGTCCCCTCGGAGGTGATCTCCAGCAGCATGTACGACTGCGGGAATGAACAGGTCGTCGGCGTCATCAGCTCTCGCACGCCCTGCTCGACGGTCGCGGAGGGCATGTGCAGATGGCCCGTCACCATCAGCGCCACGTCGTTCTCTGCCAGCGTGTCGGTGAACGCCTCGGGGTTCTGCATCACGGGCGGGATGGCCATCTCTGGCTCGTTGTTGTCCCGGTGTTCGACCAACTGGTCGGACATCGTCGGGAGGTTGTGGTGGACGGCGATGAGTGGGTTGTCGAACTCGGGAAGGTGTTCGTCCAGCCACTCGAGCTGCTCGTCAGTGACAAGGCCGTCGTGGGAGTCCGTCAGCCACTCTTTGCCGCCGGAGCTGTTCAGGCCGACAACGTCGACGCCGCCGACGCGTTCGTGGAACGGGAACCCTTCGCCGTCGGGGGTGTATCGCGCAGCGAACTCCTCCATGGGGAGGTTCTCGTGGTCGTCTCTTTCCTTCGGCACGTCGTGGTTGCCCGGGACCGAGCGGAACGGCGAGTCGAGGTCAGCCAGAATCTCGTCTGCGGCCTCGAAGTTCCATGGCTCGCCATCCTTGGTGATGTCGCCAACACAGAGCGTGTAGTCAACGTCCCGCTCGTTGATGTCTGCGACGGCGTTCTCGAGGTGCTGTTCGGTGTGCTCAAACAGTTTGGAGGTGCCCTCTTCACGTGTCGAGACGTGGGGGTCGGCGACGACGGCGATTCGTGTCGGCTCGTCGCTGCGGGGCCGTTGGAGTGACGCCATCAAACTCCCTGGGGAACTGCCGCTGTGGTCGACTGGTCCGGTCATGGGGAGCCGTGAGCCGAGCACGGACATAAGTCCACGGAACACGGGTCGGGACGATGGCCGTTGGCTGCCAGAGCCGAGGTGGCCACTGCGGATCTGCCATCCTCCGAGTGTTGACTCCCCCACCTGAACGCTACTCGCTGCCCCTGACAGCGAATTTGTGCGCGCGCAAAGGCAGCCGACGATCGGCCGGAACTGAGAGTTGATCGAGCGTCGATACTGACCGGCGTGCACCCGACGGTCGAAGATGGGACTAATCCCCGCCAGAACCATCGAAAATGCACGGACGGTGTGAACGGCCGGTGTCGAAGAACCGTCGCCTCAGCACCTGTTCGGCTATATATCCCTCGGGAGCCCTCGAGACGGTTCCTATTTTGATTCCGAGACTCACCGGGGAAAATATGTGCGGAGGGTAAGGTATATGTACCTCCGGTTTACGTGTTCAGACATGCCCAAGCAGAGCACGCGGCGGTCGTTCCTTACGGCGGCAGGCACCGGGCTTGCGGCGACGCTTGCCGGCTGTGGCGGTAATGCACCGGATGAACAGTCGACAGACACGCAGTCTGCGACGCCGATGTCGTCGGAGACGGCGACTGCGACCCCCGAAGAAGAGAAGCAGTTCACGGGCGGGACCCTGCAGATGGCCTCCGATGGCCCCGTTCAGACCCTCGACCCCGCCAACGCGAAAGGGTCGGGTGCGGGCTACAACCAGTACGCGGAGTCGCTGATGGAGTTCCCCAACGGCGATCTACCCCCCCAGCCCTCGCTGGCGACGGACTACAGCCTCTCGAACGACGGGAAGACGTACACGTTCGAGCTGAAGGAGGGCGTGATGTTTCACAACGGCGACGAGATGACCGCGTCGGACTTCGTCTACTCGTGGGAGCGACTGGCTGGCGCCGAGGAGAGCCAGAACGCCGACGACATCGTCGGCGGCACGTTCACCATCGCCCACGAGGGGAACACCGGCGAGTCGGTCACCAACTACGTCCCCGGCACGCTGGAGATGGAGGCCGTCGACGACTACACGTTCAAGTTCACGCTCGGGTCGGCGTTCCACGCCTCTCTCTCCCAGATTGCGGGCGGGGCGTTTGCCGTCTATCCGGAGGGCTCGGTCTCGTACCCGAAGGATTACGAGAGCCACGGCCTCGACGGCCTGATGTGGGAAGGCGAGTACGAGTACAACGAGTTCTTCTCCACGCAGGGCGACGGTCCCTTCTTCGCCGGCACCGGCGCGTTCAAGATCGACTCCTGGTCGAAGGGTGACTCCATCGAGCTCTCGATGTTCGAGGAGTACCACGGCGAAGGCCCCTACATCGACGGGATCACGTACACCGTCATCGGCTCGGCCAACACGCGATTCAGCCGGTTCGTCAACGGCAATCTCGACATTCTCAACGGCCCGCCGACGGCGAACCTCAACCCCAACAACCTGAGTATCGACCGCGACCGCGGCAGCTACCGAGCGGGGACCTACGAACTCGACAACGGAACGACCGTCAACTACGGTGAGGCGACCGCGCTGGACACAGACTACATCGTGTTCAACACCGCGCGGACGCCCAAGCCGGTGCGGCAAGCGTTCGCCTACCTGCTCAACCAGGAGGCCATCGCACAGGATATCTACAAGGGGTTCGCGGAGCCGGGGTACGAGCTGACGCCCCCGCCCGTGTTCATGAGCGAGGGGGACACGACGCCCACCGAGAGCTACGACGCCCACTACCAGGAAGGGGCCAACAACCAGCTTGACTTCGCCGCCGACGGCTGGCCGTACGGCATCGGCGAGGCCCGCTTCGAGGAGGCCCAGGCCGTCATGGAAGAAGCCGGCTACGGCGAGAACAACCGCTACGAAATCGAGTTCACGGTGTTCTCCGGGAGCTCCGCCTGGGACCGAATCTCCAAGCGCCTGCGTGATAAGGCCCAGAACGCCTACATCAACGTCGACATCACGAAGGCTGACTTCGGGACCATCATCTCGAAAGCTATCAACGGGGACATGGACATGTTCTCACTGGGCGACGGGATGGAGTGGCCCGAATCGGACAACTTCCTCCGCTTCATTCCACCGTACGAGAACCCGGCGTTCATGTTCACGCGCTGGACCCACCGAGTCGAGGCGCCCGGCGTCGACTTCAACGGCAACGACCCCGAGACGGTCAAGGAGGACCTGCTCGGCGAAATGGCCGACTCCGTCGAGCCAAGCCACGTCTCGGTCACGGCCTCACAGGACACCGACGGCCAGGGGACGGCCGCGGTGTTCATCGAAGACATCACCGCCGACGAGTTCGCCGACATCATCAATTCGGCGGGCTATTCCTCCTCGACGCCGCAGGCCATTGGCGCGGGTTTCGACGACCTGATGCCCGTCGCCGACACCGCCTGGGAAGAGCATTACGAGCCCCACACGGGTGCGGGTGAGGAGAACCAGCAGCAGCGCAACATCGCCTACTACACGATCGAGGAGGTCAACTGGGAGACGGTCCAGGAGATGCCGACCGTCCACAGTGTCACCCAGCGCCTCTGGAGTCAGGACGTGAACATCCGCATGGCCGGCACGATGGAGAACCAGGCGTTCAACACCGTGACCATCGAGCGCGACGAGTAACGCCGGCCGCCAAGCTCGCCTCGAACTCCGTGCGAAAATTCTTCCCGTTGCCACGGTAAGCCCCTCCCACAGCCCAAAACACCAAATGAGCCGACTCAAATACCTCGGTAAACGCCTGCTGATGTCCATCCCGGTGCTCTGGCTCGGGACCAGCTTGACGTGGTTCATCATCTATCAGGGTCCGATTAACCCCGCCGCGTACGTTCTGAGTCAGTCACAGACACAGGACCCTGAGAAAGTCGAGGCCGCGGAGACCCAACTCGGCCTGAACCAACCGCCCCTGGAGCATTACGTCGATTGGATGTCGAGTCTCTTCATGCTCGATCTCGGCCAGACGTGGCTGCTCTATCCGGGGTCGAACGTCAACGCTCTCATCATGGACTTCCTCCCCCGGACGGTCTGGCTCGGCTTCTGGTCGGTGCTGATCGCGGTGTTCGTCGGCGTCCCGCTCGGCTTCTATGCGGGGCTTCGCTCGAACACGCTCGCGGACTATCTCGCCTCCGTCTCCGGCATCGTCTGGCGGGCGATGCCGAACTTCTGGCTGGCAGTCATCCTGCTCGCCGTGCTGGTCAACTCCGAGACGCTGTTCGGGTTCGACTGGGACAGCTTCCTCATTCCGCTTCCCTCCGGCGTGACCGGCAACCCACAGCTCGGCTATATGGAGGGGAAGCCGTGGGCGCTGTTCACCGAGCCCGGACACACGCTGGCGGCGATCAAGAAGATCCTGCCCGCCGCGATCGTGCTCGGCTCGGCGTCGATGGGCAACGAGATGCGTATCGGGCGCACCGCCGTGCTGGAGACGAAAAACGAGAAATACATCGACCTCGCACGTGCGAAAGGCGTCTCCGACCGGATGATTGTCTGGAAACACGTTCTGCGGAACGCGCTCGTCCCACTGGTCCCCATCATCACCAGCGAGGCGTTCCTGCTCATCGGCGGCTCGGTGCTTGTCGAATCTGTCTTCGGCATTCAGGGGATCGGCTTCCTCTTCTTCAAAGCCGCCATTCAAGGTGACCTCCCACTGGTCGGGACGCTGATGTTCGTTTTTATCGTACTCATGCTCACCATCAACATCGCACAGGACTTCCTGTACACGATCATCGACCCACGCGTCGGATACGGGGAGAACTGAGATGGCGACGAGAACAGAAACACGCTCGGGGACGGTTTGGACCCGCATCACGGACAACCCGCAGCCGGCGATAATCTGGGCCGGCGTCGCCGCGGTGCTCCTGTTGCTGCAGGCGGGCGCGCTGCTCCAGTTCGTTGGCACCCTGCTGGTCGACTTCATTCAGGCGGTTCCGGGCGGCTTTCAGGCGACGCTGGCCGCGTCGTTCACGGAGGCCGCCGGTGAGTCCCCGACGCTGCTCTCCCGTGAGACGATTCCAAACCAGGGCTACTACGACGGTAGTGGCTATCAGGGGACGTTCTTCGGCCTCTCGCCAGCGATGGCGTGGGCCGTCAGGGCTGCACTCATCTATCTCTACGCGGCGGCATGGACCTACTGGGCCTGGATCGCCTACGACTGGTACCGGGAGTACTACCGGGCCGCAGACTGGACGCCCCGCGACGACGTGGTCGACCGACTTCGGAGCCACGTCTGGGGCATCTTCGGCTTCGTCGTCGTCTTCATGTTCGTCACGATGGCGATCTTCGCGCCCGCGCTCGGGCCGACCACCGTCGAACAGAACCTCAAGAACCCCTACGGTCACACGACCAAATACTGGGACGGACAGTCGGTGCAGGAGACCACCGTCGGCGCCGCCAACGTCGCCTCACAGTCGGTCGGCTCCGAAAGCTCGAACGTCGGGCCCATGTCCTACGACGACTTCGGTCGGTTCCACCCGTTCGGAACGTTACCCACCGGGAAGGATCTCTTTACGTTCATCGCCGCGGGCTCGCGGATCTCCCTCATCATCGGCCTGCTCTCGGTCGGGCTCTCGGCGGGGGTCGCGGTGACGCTCGCGCTGCTCTCGGCCTACTACAAGGGCGCCGTCGACCTCGGGCTGGTGCTTGTCTCTGACTCGGTGATGGGGATGCCCCAGCTCCTCCTGCTCATCATGCTGACGGTGGTGTTGGGCGGGACGTGGATCGGGAAGCTCTACTCAGGGGCGTTCGTGCTCGCGCTCATCTTCGCGGGGACGGGCTGGCCCTATCTCTGGCGCTCGCTGCGTGGGCCCGCCCTCCAGGTGTCCGAACGGCAGTGGGTCGACGCTGCCAAGAGCTTCGGACAGAGCCCCGGCAGTATCATGCGCAAACACATGCTCCCCTACATCACGGGCTATCTGCTCATCTACGGCTCGATGACGCTGGGGGGCGCCATCATCGCCATCGCTGGGCTCTCGTTCCTGGGGCTCGGTGTCGACCCGCCCACCCCCGAGTGGGGCCGGGCGGTCAACGCCGGTCAGGACTACGTCGAAACCGCGTCGTGGCACATCTCGCTGGTGCCGGGGCTGCTCATCACGCTGGTGGTCACCGGCTTCAACGCGCTGGGTGACGGTATCCGCGACGCCATCGACCCAGAATCGGACAGCGCTGCCGGCGAGGCCGGCGGCCGAGGGGGTGGTGCCTGATGGCGCTGCTCGAAGTCAAGAACCTCAACACGACGTTCCACACGGAGAAGGAGACCATCCGCGCCGTGGACGGCGTCAGCTTCGAGATCGAGGAGGCCGAGACCCTCGGCCTCGTCGGCGAGTCGGGCTCGGGCAAATCAGTCACCGCTCGCTCCGTGCTCGGGCTGGTCGACGAGCCGGGCGTCGTCGAGGCCGACGCGATACGGTTCCAGGGCGAGGATCTCACCGAAACCGGCTGGGACGACGCCCGTGGCGACCTCTCCATCGTCTTCCAGGATCCGATCAACTCGATGAACCCGGTCTACACCGTCGGCAACCAAATAACGGAGGCCCTGCGTATCCACCAGGGGCTTCGGGGCAAGGCGGCGACCGAGGAGGCGGTCTCCCTGCTCGAGGACGTGGGCATTCCCGACGCGGCCCGCCGCGTCGACGAGTATCCCCACCAGTTCTCCGGAGGGATGCGCCAGCGTGCGGTCATCGCCATCGCGCTGGCGTGTGACCCCGACCTGCTCGTCTGTGACGAGCCGACGACGGCATTGGACGTGACAATCCAGGCCCAGATTCTCGAACTGCTCGACGAACTCCAAGCGGAAGAAGATCTCGCGGTGCTGTTCATCACCCACGATATGGGCGTCATCGAGGAGACGGCTGACCGCGTTGCCGTGATGTACGCGGGCGAACTCATCGAGACAGCGCCAGTCACCGAGCTGTTCGACCAGCCCAGCCACCCCTACACACGTGGCCTACTCGCGAGCATCCCCGGCCGGACGGTGAAGGGCGACCGTCTCCCAACGATTGCGGGGGAGGTGCCAACGGCGACCAGTGCCCCCACCGCCTGTCGGTTCGCACCGCGGTGTGACCACGCCTTCGAGGCGTGCGATCGGGTCCATCCCGACCGCATCACTGTGGGCGAGGACCACGAGGCAGCCTGTCTACTCTACGACGAGCAGTTCGATGCGGAGCCGCCTGCGGGCGGCGTCGACGAGGCCATCCGAGGTGAGGGCAAATGAGTGACCCGTATCTCGAAGTCAGGAACTTAAAGAAGTATTACGACACCGGCGGCCTGCTCGGCGGGAACCCCGTGAAGGCAGTCGACGGCGTCTCTTTCGACGTTCAGCAGGGCGAGACGCTCGGGCTCGTCGGCGAGTCCGGCTGCGGGAAAACCACACTCGGACGAACCATCCTCAACCTCGAGGACGCCACGGAGGGGGAAGTCACCTCCGACGGCCGGGATGTGAGCAGTATCTCGGGCAAGGAGCTCCGGGAGTGGCAGCGCGACGCCCAGATGGTGTTCCAGGACCCAGACTCCAGCCTCAACGACCGGATGACCGTGGGCGAAATCATTCGAGAGCCGTTGGATGCACACGACTGGAAGACATCTGGGGAGCGCCGTGACCGTGTCTTCGACCTGCTCGAGAAAGTCGGCCTGCGTGAGGAGCACTACTACCGCTACCCCCACCAGTTCTCGGGCGGGCAGAGCCAGCGTATCGGCATCGCGCGGGCGCTCGCGCTCGAACCCGAGTTCCTCGTGCTCGACGAACCCGTTTCGGCGCTTGACGTGAGCGTTCAGGCACGCATCATCAATCTGCTCGAACAGCTCCAAGACGACCTTGGCCTGACCTACCTGTTCATCGCCCACGACCTAAGTGTCGTCCGGCATATCGCCGATCGTACGGCGGTGATGTATCTGGGTGAGGTGATGGAGTTGGGCGATACTGAGGACGTGTTCAACGACCCTGCCCACCCCTACACTGAGTCACTGCTGTCGGCAATCCCCGGTTCTCTCTCCGACACTGGTGATCGAATCACGCTTCGTGGGACGCCGCCGAGCCCTCGGAACCCACCCAGTGGCTGCCGGTTCTCGACGCGCTGTCCCGCGAAGATTCGGCCCGAGGAGTACAGCCTCGAGGGCCACCAGTGGGAGGCCGTTGACGAACTCTACACGGTGCTTCGGGCCCGAGCGAATCAGGAGTTCTCGCTGCTGAAAGAGCTCAAGAAGCGACTCGGCCTCGAAGACGCCGAGACCGTCGACGAACTGCTGGTCAGCCTCTTCGAAGGCGCCACAATCGTTGATCAGGGCCGGGTCGACCTCCCGCTGGGCGAGGAGGAAGCGGCCATCGTCAGGGAGGCTGCTGATCTGGCCCGGCAAGGCGAGAACGCCGAGGCAAGCGCCCGAATCACAGAAGCGTTCGGCAGCGTCTGCTCGGAGGAACACCCAGAGGCGGTCGATGTCGGCGATGGCCGCCAGAGCCGGTGCCTCCGGCATGGCGAGGAGTACGACTCCCCGAGCGCGGTCATCGACCAGCGCTATCGTGGCGGCTCCGATGCCGATGCTGACGACGTACCGGCCGACGACTGAGCCGCTTCACTCCGGCTCGAACCGTCAAAAGAAAGACTGACCTGTCGGCGCTGTCTCCTTTGTAACTATGGCATGCGAGCGACCCCACAGCCGTTCTGCCGACGATCACTCCGCGGGTGAGTTAGCGTGACCGTCTCGCTTGCGGACATACGGGAGGCAGACCGTCGTATCGAGCAGGCAGCGGGCATCCGTCGGACCCCTATCGAGTACTCCGAAACGCTCGGCGAGCGCATCGGCGCCGAGGTAGCGCTCAAACTGGAACACTTCCAAAAGACCGGCTCGTTCAAACCCCGCGGTGCGTACAACAAAATCTCGCAGGTCGCCGACGCCGGCGAGGCAGAGCGCGTCGTGGCTGCGAGCGCCGGAAACCACGCACAGGGCGTGGCCTACGCCGCGACTGAGCGGGGGCTGGAGTCGCTCATCGTGATGCCCGAAACCGCTCCGCAGGCGAAGATCGACGCCACCCGCGGCTACGGCGCAACAGTCGAACTCCAGGGCGAGACGTTCGCCGAGGCGATGGCTGTCGCGCAGGCGAAAGCCGACGAGCCGGGCACCGCGTTCGTCCACGCCTACGACGACCCGGCCGTCATCGCCGGTCAGGGAACCCTCGGGCTGGAAATCCTGGAGCAGGTGTCCGACGTTGACACCGTCGTCGCCCCCATCGGTGGGGGCGGCCTCATCTCCGGCATCTCGATAGCGATGACTGCGGCGGAGTCGGACGTGCGCGTCGTCGGCGTTCAGGCCGAGAAGGCCGCCACCATTCCCCAGAGCCTCCAGAAGGGGTACCCCGTTGAGAACGAGACGCCCGACACCATCGCCGACGGCATCGCGACCGGCAGCGTCTCCCAGCGCACCTACGACATTATCGAGCAACACGTCGACGAGGTGGTGACCGTCTCGGAGACCGAAATCGCGGAGGCGACGCTCTGGCTGCTCGAGCGCACCAAGCAGATGGTAGAGGGGGCCGCCGCCACCTCCGTGGCTGCGCTCCACAATGACGAACTCAATTTCGAGGGCACCGTCGTTCCCGTCCTCTGTGGGGGCAACATCGATATCGCCACACTCCAGAACGTGTTGACTCGCGCGTTGGTCGACCGTCGGCAGTTCGTCACGATTCGGGTCCGCATCGACGACCGCCCGGGGGTGCTCGGTGAACTCGCCCAGCTCATCGGGAAACACGACACCAACATTCGGAACGTCCGCCACGACCGCTCTGAACAGGGGCTCCCGGTTGGGAAAGCCGATATCGTTATCCGCGCAACGACACCCGGAGAAGCCGCTATCGAACGCGTCATCGAGGAGATCAGCGAGGCGGGCTACCTCGTGCGGGACGTCACGCCTGCCTAATCTGTTCGTTCGAAGCCGTACTTCCTGGCCATTTCTTGTATTTCAAACACCACTTCCCCGATCAACGAGGGTCGTATTTGATATCGCAATATACGATTTATCTGCCCGAGATGCGTCACCGATCATAGTGGGCATCTAATCACTCTGGCCACAGAAACGCAGAAATCTGGAATTTCCAGCGGTCAGTTCGGCCGTCGGGAGACGTCCTGCAGCAGCGAACGGCGATTGAGGGGCTCAGCTGTAGAACGTGTAGATGTTCTCCAGGTACGTTTGGCGGACCTGATCCCCCCAGTTGTGGGTGTAGGTGTCGATGATGTCGCTTGCCACGTCTCCACGGAGATATTTGACCACACCACGGTCCCCAGTACGGTCTCGCAGGTGTGTGGTGAAGAAATGCCGGAAGTAGTGCGGTGTGACGTTCTCCCCCGCTCCGGCACCGACTTGGTGCCAGCCCATCTCTTCGGCGTACTGGCGGACGTGGTGGCGAACTGAACGAGCGGTCAAGCGTGCCCCCCACTCGTCGGCGGTCGAAACAAATAGCGGTTCGGCGGGCGAGCGGGAATCCGGCCGAATCGCCAGCCAGTGTTGGAGTGCCGCCTGAAGTTCGGTGTCAACGGGAACCACTGTTGCGCGCTTGCGCTTGTTCGACTCCACCCGTTCTTCGCCGTTGTGGGGCTGCCCGCGAGTGGGTGCAGCGTCGACGTAGAGCGCGTCACCGCGGCCGTCCAGCTGTGGGCGACCGTCGAGTTCGTACTTTTCGAGTCCAGGGTTTGAAAGCCGCAGATCCCGCAGGTCGAGGTTGCAGAGTTCCCCGACACGCATCCCCGTTTTCAGCAGCGTCAGGACGACAGCGTGGTGGAGCGGGTGCGAAATCGATGCGAGGAACTGCCCCATCGTCGCCACGTCGATCTCCCTGCGAGCTGGGTCTTTCTCGATGGACTCGTCCATCTCCTCCATCACCAGCCCCATCGGGTTGGCGTCGAAGGCGCCGACCTGGTTCATGTAGCCGTAGAACCGGTTCACCGTCGTCGCGTAGGTGGCGATGGTACTCGGCGAGAGCTCGCCACGAAGCGAGTGTACCCATGCCATGCAGTCACGGTGGCCGGCCTCCGCTGGATTCGTCGACGACCCCGCCCCCTCGCCGTCGGCGAGGAAGGACTCGAACCCGCGGAGCACCCGTTCGTAGGCCACCCGAGTCCGTTCCGCGCGGCCGTGCATCTCCATGTCTTCCAGGTAGTACGCCACCGGGTCGGCGATCTGCTGGGTTTCACTCATCGGTGAGCACGTAACCACCTTCGCGACCGCTGTACCGAACACGGTCACTCGCCTGGAGCGTCTCTTCGAGGCGCTCCTCGAAGTCGCTGACCAGCGCTTCGACTAATTCATCCCAGGAAACTGCATCCCCTGAATCGAGGGTCGCGAGCACACGGTCTTCAAGCCCGTTCCCCCCAGGGTTTGACCCCTGAGAAGTGGTCTCCTCGGGGCTACTCGTCTGGCCCGTGGATTCGGCCCTCTCGAGGCCGCTCCGGCCCGCCTGGACCATGGTCCGGACGAACTCACTCTGACTCATCTCGAGGCGGTCGGCAGCCTCGCGCCAGGCCTCGCGCTGGTACGCCGGCACCCGCGTCTTGACCTGCACTGTCTCGGTTCCGTCGGACTCCGTCGCCATAGCAGGGCCGTTCACCGCCGCGGTTATCAAGGTACCGAATATAGTGATTAGTGCCCTAATCTCCGTACACGGGGCCTGTTTGGGGCCCAAATGGGGTACCGCAACGGTCGATTACTGCATATCGGGTCCGTAATTGAAGAGTAGATGGTTCTCCACAGTGGTCCCGCATACGTTGATTACTCTTTTGTGAGTTCGAACGGCGGTTCGGCACCGTCCGGGAGCGGCGTCTCGTAGGGCTCGGTTTGTTCTTCAAACTCGGCCTGTGCTGCGGCAAGTCGCTCCTCGTCAGTGAGCAGATCCACAACTGATCCGGCCAGCAGCTTGGCAACGTAGGGAACTGCGTCCCGACCGAAGTCGCCGTTGGCCACCACGGCTTGCCACGAGTGAGCGGCTGTGCCGAGGGCCCAGGTTGTCGCCCGGAACTGCGCTGTTGGCGTGATCTGGCTCACGTCGCCGACGTCCGTCGAGCCGCCACCGACGTCACCCTCGTCGAAGGCGTCCATCGGTTCGGTGTAGAGTGCGACGTCGGTGGCCGCACTTCTGTGTGGTTCCTCGAAATCTGCGAGCTGACTCTCGATGCTGCCCTCGGGGAACGTTTCCTGCAGCTGCGCGGCGAGTTCGTGGGCTTCGTCATCGAATTCGACTGGGTCGAGTTCGGCCATGTTCTCCCGGAACGTGTCGGCGACGACGCTGTTGGAGACCAGCCGGTGACAGCCTGTGTAGTAGCGTTCGTTCACCTCGGTTCGGGTCATGGTCGCCGCGCCCTCGGCGACTTCGCGCAGCCACTCGGTCACCCGCTTGACACCGGTCCGCGTCGGGGCGCGGACGAAGTACCAGACCGACGCCTCTGCGGGAACCACGTTGGGTGCACTCCCGCCCTCCTGGATGTTGTAGTGGATCCGAACCTCCTCGGGAACGTGCTCACGCATGTACTCGCTGCCCATATTGAGCAGCTCGACGGCGTCGAGCGCGCTGCGGCCTGACTCCGGGGAGGCAGCAGCGTGTGCGCTCTCACCCTCAAACCGGAAGGAGAGCGAATCCAGGGCGAGTGAGCCACCCCGCTGAGGGGCGGTGTGGTCGCTCGGGTGCCAGGTGACGGCCGCGTCGAGGTCATCGAACGCCCCGTCGCGAGCCATGAACGTCTTGCCCACCAGCGTCTCCTCGGCGGGACAGCCGTAGAACCGTACTTCCCCCGCGATGTCACCGCGTTCGATGGCTCGTTTGACTGCGATGGCGGCGCCGACGCCTGCAGTCCCGAAGAGATTGTGTCCACAGCCGTGGCCCGGTCCGCCGGCCTCGATTTCCTCACGTACCGTTGAGACGGTCTGTGAGAGGCCTGGCAGCGCGTCGTACTCCCCGAGAATGCCGATCGTTGGCCCCTCGCCCTTGCCGTAGCTGGCGACAAACGCCGTGGGCATGCCACCGACGGCGCTTTCACGGTCGAACCCCGCGTCGAGCAGGAACTCCTGTAGCACCGCTGCGCTGTGTTCTTCGTGGAGTCCGAGTTCGGGGTTCTCCCATAACTCGAGGGCGAGGTCGTCCATCTCTCCGGCCAGTTCGTTGACGTCCTCGAACAGTTGCGCTTTCACGGCTGTTCGGGGGGACTGGGACGTCTTAATCCCTCGCCTTAGCAGATTCTGTCCTGTTACTCGAAAGATTCGCTGTCGGAGGTCGAACGAATACACCGCATGGCGCTATATAGATAGCGGCCTGGATTGTGCCTATCCGGATACTTTTCGAACAGGCGCCGTAGGAGGCTGTATGGACACAGAATCGGTGCTACTTGAGGAGATGACCTGGCGGGACGTCGAAGCAGCGCTGGACAACGGCACCCGGACTGCGGTTGTTGCCGTCGGCTCGATCGAACAGCACGGCCCGCACCTGCCACTGAAGATGGATACATTGGCCGGGGACGAACTCTCCGCGCGCATCGCACGCGAATTGGGCGATGCCGTGGCGGCGCCGACGATCCGCCCCGGCTGTTCGGGCCACCACATGGCCTTCCCGGGTACGATCACCATCTCCCCCGAGACGTTGATGGACACGATCCGCGGGTACTGTGACTCCCTCAACGAGCACGGCTTCGAGCACATCGCGCTGGTACCCACCCACGGCGGCAACTTCGCGCCGGTCAACACCGTCGCACCAGAGATTGCCCGTAAACTCGACGCGAGCGTCCACGCGCTCGCGGACCTCGGCGAACTCATGGCCCTGATGAACGAGGGTCTCCGCGAGGGCGGCGTCGACTATCAGGAGCCCGTGATCCACGCTGGGGCAGCCGAGACCGCCATCGTCCTCGCGGTCGCCAAGGAACTGGTTCGGACCGACGAACTCGAGGTCGGAACTGAGGGTGACGTGTCGACCGCGCGTCTTCTGAGTGAGGGGTTCGATGCGGTGTCGGAGAACGGTGTCCTCGGCGACCCACGGGAGGCGACCGCCGAAGCTGGTGAGTCCATCCTCTCGGTGATTACCGCAGCCTACGCGACTCACATTCGAGCGGAACGCGAGGCGGTCTGCCCGTCCAGAATGCAGGAGAACTAACCACTCCCGAAACGAAGCGAGCGTATGACACGAAACCGGACATCGGCAACCGATAGACAGCCGGTACGAATTATCGGCGCCCCGACTGACTACGGCCAGGACCGGCGTGGGGTGGACATGGGCCCGTCCGCCATTCGCTACGCCGGCCTCGCCGATAGCCTCGGGAACGCTGGCGTGGAAACGGACGACGTCGGTGACCTGCTCGCACCACGGGCTGAAGAGCGCGACCCCGAACACCGGACCCCGAGCAAGGGGGAGGCAAGGTTTCTCCGGGAAACCCAGGACGTCTGTGTTCGACTCTCGAAGGAGGTCCGTGCGGCCCTCGTCGACGACCACACGCCGCTCGTGCTCGGCGGGGACCACTCCGTCGCCATCGGTTCGCTCGTGGGATCGGCTGCAGACGCCGATATTGGCGCGGTCTGGTTCGACGCCCACGGCGACTACAACACACCCTCGACCAGCCCCTCGGGCAACATCCACGGGATGCCGCTGGCGGCCGCACTCGGCGTGAAAGAGTGGGCCGACACCGACTGGGCCAACGCCGCGGGACTCAGTGAGGAGAACATCGCCATCGTCGGCCTGCGGTCGATCGACGACACGGAACGCGAACTTCTCGCCGAGAGCGATATCACCACCTACACGATGTCGGATATCGACCAGCGCGGACTCGCCGAAGTGGTCCGGTCGGCACTCGCCGTCGCCTCCGACGGCGTCGACGGCTACCACGTGAGTCTCGACCTCGACTGGCTCGACCCGACAATTGCCCCCGGCGTCGGGACGCCGGTCCGAGGTGGCGTCACCTACCGAGAGGCCCACCACGCGATGGAGATCCTCGCCCAACAGGGCGGGATGCGCTCGATGGAACTGGTGGAAGTCAACCCGATTCTCGACGAGAGTAACGAGACCGCGCGGATGGCGGTCGAACTCGCCGCCAGTGCGTTCGGCAAGCAGATTCTCTGAAGCGGCTCACCGCTCGCTGGCTGGTCGAACCCGCTCGGCGACGTTCTGCTCGGTACCGGCTACGGCGACGAGGATCCCGCGTTTCCCGAGTGGTGTGATGAAGTCGGCGTGACGTGGCTCCTGATGACGGGCAACGAGGGGAAAGAGGAAGGCAAGAACATTGACACGGAGTTGATTCAGGCCGGGCCGCTGGCCTGACCGGACTGAACGGCGAGAGATCGACCGCTTCTACATATCGTCCCAGGCGTGCAGGCCACGCCCGACCGAGGTGATAGAGGCGATCCATCGCGTCGCGACGGCCTTCTTGAGGAACTTCGCGCCGAAGCCGCCGAACGTGCCGAACGGCAGCGCGTCGATATCATGGGCGACCGCCTTGTCGCCGATGGAGATGAGCGTGCCCTTGTCCTCATGGGTCCACGTTTCGAGCGGCTGGCCCTGTGCGGCCTTCAGCAGGTTCTTGCCAGCGACTTCCGCGGCCTGCCAGGCAGCCTGTGCGGTGGGGGGCGCGACGTTGTCGTCGCCCTGGTCGATGAGCGCGGTGTCGCCAATGGCGAACACCTGCTCGTCGCTGGTCTGGAAGTCCTGGGCCGCGAAGACGCGGTTCGAGCGGTCATCTTTGTCGATGTCGGCGTCGGCCAGCTCTTCCTGGCCGGTGATGCCGCCGGTCCAGAGGAGCAGATCGGAGGACATCTCCTCGGGGTCGGTGTCTTCGCCGCCGCCGAGGTAGACCGTCTCTTCGTCGACACTGGAGATGAACTCGCCGCACTCGATGTTGATGTCGGCCGCCTCGAGGCGCTTCCGGATGGCGCCCTGCACCTCTGGGTCGTTGCCGGGGAACACTTCGTCCAGCCCTTCGACGAGGTGGATCTCGAGGGGGGCGTTGTGGTCGTCGCGGTAGGCCGCGATTTCGCCGGCGGCCTGGATGCCTGAGAGGCCGGCACCGCCGACGAGCACCTGTGCAGGATCGTTGTGCGAGGCGTCAGCGGCCAGGTCTTTGATTTCCTCGTGAATCTGCCGGGCGTCGTCGAGGCCCTTCAGGGTGAGCGCGTGCTCGCGCAGGCCGTCGATACCGAAGAACGCGGTGGCGCTGCCCAGCCCGAGCAGGAGGGAGTCGTAGTTGACGTTGTCGCCGGCGTCGAGTTCGACCGTCTGGCTCTCCGTATCGACACCGGTGACACGGTCCTGCGTGAACTCGCCCCACTCTGGCAGTAGCTCCGAGCAAGGAACGGTGACTTTCGAGGCCACGTCCGGGTTCCGGATGACGCGGTGGACCTCGTGGAGCACGAGGTGGTAGTCGTGTTCGTTAATCCAGACGAGTTCGACGTCTGCATTGGTGCGTTCGACTTCTGCTTCGAGTGAGGAGACGGTTCCCGCCCCCGCGTAGCCAGCTCCGACAACGACGATTCGGTGAGTCATGAGGTAATGTGAATCGGGCACGGGTAAAGTCGCTGCGAAAGACGAACGACCGGAGAACCCCTGGCCCAGTTCCGAGGTCGACACCGAGGGGGTCGCTGTCCTGCTGCCGTCTGCGTTCCGCGGTGGGGTCGGTGATGGGGGGTCGGGGGTCGTCGGCCTCAGCAGCACGCGCCGTCTCGGCGGTGACGGCAGCCGTCGGCGATGCCTCAGCGACCGGTGGGGCAGTGAACCCCCGCTCGTCGCGATCGGTGACCTACTCCAGAGAGAGGCCTGCGTGCCACTGGTCGACGCCGGCTTCGGCTTTCTTCTGGTCCATCTTCGCCAGCAGTTTGACCGCGAGGCTGGCCGTTTCGGCGGCGACGGACTCGCCTTCGGTCATGAACTCGCCGGTAATACGGTTGGCGAACACCGAACAGACCGCGCCGGCACGCAGCCCGTAGATGTTCGCAATCGTCATGAGTGCGGCCGCCTCCATCTCGATGTTCAGGACGTTCGCCTCACGCAGTTCCTGGACCAGGTCGTCGCTGCCGGCGGCTTCGAACCCAGCAAAGCCGTCTCGGCCCTGCCCTGCGTAGAAGGAGTCCGCAGACATTGTGAGGCCGACGTGGTAGTCGTGGCCCAGTCGCTCGGCGGCGGCGACGAGTGCCGAGACGACTTCGTGATCTGCGACGGCGGGGTAATCCTCTCGGACGTACTCGTCGCTGGTCCCCTCCTGCCGGACAGCACCGCTGGTGATCACCAGGTCGCCAACCTCCATCCCGGGCTGGATGGCGCCACAGGAGCCGACGCGGATGAAGGTGTCCGCGCCTACTCGGGCGAGTTCCTCGATGGCGATGGCTGCCGACGGCGAGCCGATTCCCGTGGAGGTGACAGAGATGTCGGCGCCGTCGTAGTGGCCCGTCGCAGTGCGGTACTCCCGGTGGTGAGCGATCTCCTCGGAGTCGTCCCAGAGCGGCGTGATCTTGTCCAGCCGTTCGGGGTTGCCTGGGAGAAGGACAGGCCCGGAGATATCGCCGGGGGAGAGCTCGATATGGTACTGCATTTCGTCGTCTGAGTCGTCGACCATACCCAGCCGATTCTGGGGAGAGGGCTGTAAGCTTATCGCGTTCGGGCGGGAGGGCGCTGCTCAGATTCCGGCGAGCAGTGTTTCGAAGAAGCGGTCCTGGTTCGGCAGGTCCTCGCGCTCACCCCGGTCGTCTGCGAGGTCAAGCCAGCGCAGCACGACCACCATCTCGTCTTCGGGGTTCACCCAGACGACGTTCTGGCCGTGGCCGAGGAAGGCGTATGCTGATTCAGGCGCTGAGGGCCAGAGTGTGTTGTTCGTGTTCAGCCAGAGGAGGAAGCCGTAGTTCTCGTACTCCGAACAGGGCGTCGTCGCCCGCTCGACCCACGCTTCGCTGAGCAGGCGCGTGCCGTCCCACTCACCCTCGTTCAGCAGGAGGTGGCCGGCCCGCGCGAGGTCCGTGGTCGGACTCCAGAAGCCGCCACCCCAGTGGCCGCCGCCTGAGACGGACTCCATGGTGACGCCCTCGACCGCGACCTTGGAGTTGTAGTAGCCGTGCCACTCCCACCGCCGGCTGGCGCCGATGGGGTCCATGATTTCGTGGGCGAGCACTCTGGGGAGGGGTTTGGCGTGGAGCCGCAGCAGCGAGAGCGCGAGGCGGTTGATTCGCACGTCGTTGTACTCCCAGAACTCACCGGGGTTCTTGAGTTCCCGGGGCTCCCTTTTGCCGGGCCCGTCGGTCTTCCCGACGCCGCGGTTGCGGTCGATGGTATCCGGCCGGTCGAACAGCTCGCCCTCCCACTCGGAGGTCTGCTGGAAGAGGTGTTTCCACGTAATTTTCGCGTTGTGGTCGCTCTCGAACCCATCGTCGCCGGACCACGTCCGGCTGCCAGCGGAGCGTCGCTCCTCGCTGTCGTCGATATCCTCCGCGACGCGGCTTTCGAGGTCGAACTTCCCTTGGTCCCACGCCACGCCACCGGTGAGGCTCAAAAACGATTTGGCACAGGAGAAACAGTGGTCCACTCTTTCGGTATCGCCCCACTCCGCGACCAGTTTGCCTTCCTTCAGGATGACGCCGGCAGGGCCGCCCCGGCGGTCCGGCACTGGTCCCAAAAAGCCGCCGAGTTCACCCTCCGTCTCGTCGAATGACTCGAGGTCCGGCATGTGGTACTGGACGGTCTCGTCGGGCGTGCCGTGGGTCAGGTGAAAGTTCACGGCGTCGTTGACGGCGTCGGCGTCGAGGCCGACAGCTCCGGGGTCGACACGCGTGAAGCCGCCCTCATCGTGCGGGTCTGGGAACTCCATACCCCGGCTGTGACGGGCGGCGGCAAAAGCGCTGGTGTGGCGGCGACGCGGGGGTACCCCTCACAGACGACGAACTCGACCCGCACTAGGTTGGTGACATCGTCGTCCGCGACAGCGCGACGGCCACCCGCTGAGTCCGAGAACTGGTCACAAAACCGCGAGCCGTATTTGGGAAAAAGCGTGGCCGGCCTACAGCACGCCCATGGTTTCGAGACGCTCCGGCAGATACGTATCGGTCACGAAGTCCAGACCGCGCGAGGCCAGTGCCTGCTGCTCGGCCTTCTTCCCGATGTCGAGTTGGAGTTCAATCTGCTCTTCCCAGAACTCCGTCTGGAAGCGGGGGTCTGAGAGCTCCGACTCCAGTGCGTTGATGTCTGAATCCGCGAGCGGGTCCGTCGGCAGGTCGTAGTCGACGATGTCCTGTGGTCGGATGCCGACGTAGTCGGCCCCGGGCGTCGCCAGATACTCTGAGAGGTGGGCGGATTTGATGGAGCCGTACGCGACCGAGCCGTAGATGCGGTAGGACCACGGGTCACCGTCACAGAAGACCAGCACCGGCAGGTCGAGTTCGTCGTGGAGGCGCTTGATAATACGTCGGGTCGCCCGTGCGGGCTGGCCTTTGAGGTGGACGACGAGACAGTTGTGCTCGTCGTCGAAGCCGTTCTCGATGAGGCGGTCGCGCATCCCACCGGTCTCGACGCACATGACGAAATCAATCTCGTGGTCGAGGAACTCGATAGTGTCTGGGTTGTTGGGAATCTGATACCCGCCTTCGCCCACGTCTTTCTGGCAGTGGATTTCGCGCTCGCCCCGGCGAGTCTGTTCGCGGAGTTCGAGCGGGCCCATCAGGGTCGCACCGGACTCCTCCGGGCGCATATGGAGGTCCTCACGGGTGACGCCCGTGACAATTTCGAGGTCTTCGACGAGGCTGTTGGATTCGTCCTGTCCGCTGAATTGGGCCTCCTCGTTGTCCCAAGACTCCGAGAGGTAGTAGAGTTCACGCAGGGTGGAAGAGCGGTCCTCGTCCAGTTGGTTCGCGAGGAACTCGATGGTGTAGGCGGCCTTCAGAAGCTTTCGGGCTCCGCCCACCGAGTTGGCCGAGCGATTGGAGGTGCGGTCGCCGTAGACCCAGACCTTCTTTTCCGGGTCGTACTCGATGTTGCTCTTCGTCCGGGTCGGCAGCTCCATGTGGGGGATCTCGCCGGCCGCGAACTGGTCGTAGAACTCGGCGGCCAGTTCGATGAGCTGTTCCCGGGCCGCCTCGTCGCTTGGGTTGGGTTGACTGGACATTAGGCGTTCACCGTGAGTTTCTCGTCGTCGACGCCGTCCACGTTGACGGAGGCGTCGGCGTCAGTCGACAGGCTGTATGAAAGGGTCTCTGTCTCGCCGGATTCGACCGTCGGCGACCACTTGATGAACCACTCGTCGTCCATCTCGATAGCGGTCGCCTCGGCGGGCACGTCGCCCGGTTTGGCAGTGACGATCTCCGTGATGTCGGGCGTTTCGTTGCGGTCGGAGTGGTTCTCGACCGTGAGTTTGACCGAGTCGCCGTCACGCACGCGGTCGACGCCGACGTTGTTCATGATGCGGGCCATGGCGCCGTCGATGTCGGGGTACTGGCGGCCCGTGACCTGGGCGACTTTCTCGGCCATCTGAGGCAGGATGCGCCCGAGCACGTCCTGTTTCTCGCGGCGCTTAGCCATCGACCGGCGCTTGTTGAGGTAGGATTTGAGTTCGCGGGCGGCCTCGCGGATGGCGAGTTCAATCTCGTCCTCGATTTCGGGGATGTTCGCCAGCGCGTCCTTCGATTCGCTGGTGAACGGCACGTTGGTGGAGGCGACGTGGACCATCAGCACGGCCGGCCCCGAGGGCATCCCGGAGCCGCCGGGCTGGTCAAGCCCGTAGTTTCGCCAACCGATCTGTTTGACCACGTCCGTGATGGCACAGGCGCCGCGCTGGTAGACCAGCGGGACACGGTTGGCAAAGCGCATGAGGTCGATAGGGCCGCCCGCTTCGAGTTCGCCGCCGTAGGCGATGCCGGCCTCGACGACGAACGGGTCGCCCCCGTGCACTTCGGCGTCGCGGGTCGCCGCCGAGTAGAAGTCTGCGTCGTACTCTTTTCGGAGGCCAGCCTCGACGAGTTCGGCCGTGATGGGGGCCAGACAGTCTGTTGGCGGCGAGAGGATATCCGTTTCCCGCATCGCCGTCAACAGCTTCGAGGCGGTGTCCCGGCTGCCGGCAACAGCCTTCACGTCCGGCGGGTCGTCCGGAACCGTCTCCATCCGGCGCCAGAGTTCCTCGACGATGTTCTCACGAGCGGTCTCGCCGAACGTCTCGTCGTCGTACTCCTCGGTGGCGTCAGCCTTCTCGTCGATCAGCGTGTTGATCTCCGAGTGGGTCAGCCGCATCCGGTTGGGTAGTTCTTCGTCTCCTCCCGCGGCCAGTCCTTCGGCCAATCGCTCGGCGAGGCCGTGAACTGCCGCGTCGTCCTTCCGTTTCGAGGTGGCGTCGTCGACCAGGCTGTACAGTGTCGTCGTCAGGCGGTCGCGCTCGTTCTCTCGGTCGAACGCAGTAAGCTCCGTCCACGCGGCTTCGACGGCGTTCTCGCGAACGGTCGCGCCGAACGTTTTGCCCGTCTCGTTGCCGACTTCGTCGGCCACGGTGTCGACGATATCCACGAGGTGGCTGTAGGTGGTGCGCTCGCGGCTTGAGAGGCTGTTGACGACGCGGTCCGCGAATGCGTCGGTCGCCTCGGCCCCTTTGTTGGTAACGGCGTCACGGATCGCGGCCTCGATAGCGTCTGCGGCTTCCGTGTCCGCAGGCCACCCGAGCTCCCGGCCAAAGTACAGGTCGCGGAACTCGTTCAGGACGCTGTCGGCGGTCTTCTTTCCGACCCGGGTGAACTCATTTTGCATGAACCCCGAGACGGAGTAGGAGTCCGTGGCCGACAGCATCTTGATGAGCGTCCCCAGTTCGACGCCGTGGGGGTGGGGTCGGATTTCCTTGGTCTCGGCAGGGAGTTGATCAGTCCCGCGCTCGAACTTCAGCGGCTCCGCCATCCCTGGCTCACGGAGTTCGATTCGGGCGTGGGGGTTGACGACCGCGGTGTGTTTGATGTAGTCGTGCAGCTGCTGGCGGGCCCGCATGTTGGCCTCCATCTCGAGTTCGATGCGGGTGCCGTGACTGCGGTCCCAGGTGGTGGTGTTCTCGCGCTTGATTTCGGGCTCGTTGGTGTCGGTGTCGATGATGAGCTCGAAATACTGGGCCTCGGTACTCCCCTCGGTTCGGGAGGTGATTTTCGCGGGTTTCCCGGAGGTGAGTTGGGAGTAGAGCACGGCCGCGGAGATGCCGATCCCCTGCTGACCGCGGCTGTTTTTTACGCTGAGTGCGCCCTCATTGGCGACGACGAAGTTCTCGTCGTCCCCGTTCGCGCCAGGAACCGACACGTCGTAGACGTACCCCGGAGGTTCCGTTTCGGTAACGTCGGTCACCTCGAGCAGACACATATCCGACTCGGTAAGGCCCTGGAGCTGCTGTATCGACTCCCAGAGGGCTTCCAGTTCGGTCGTCGGCTGGTGGTCCTCATCCAGCAATCCCTTCTCTTTCAGGTTGTGGACGTAGCGTGGCCCCTCGGCGTATTCCCCGTCGAGAGCGTCCTCAATGAGTGACTGGTACTCCGTCGCGTGGTCGAGACTCGAACCGATCCCCGCACCCATCAACAGTCCGGGAACTGTATCGGGGACAGTCTTCGCGTTCGCGGGGCCGACCCGGATATCGTCGAGGAGTGCCGTTGGAACGCGTTTGTACCCCTGTTGAGAGGTGTCCATCCCCCTTGAGAACACGCCTGCGAGTTCGACGTCCTCGCCGAACACCGTCGTCCGGTAGACCGTCGACGGATCGTCGGCGTAGCCAGTCGGGTTCTCGATGGTTTCGGTCGTTGCGACCACTCCCTGCATGTTCCAGAGCGCAGAAAGCTGCCGGGCGAGGCTCTCGCTGGTCGTCGTATGCGAGAGTTCGGTGCTGGGGTGGGACTCGGAGCCATCACCCTGATAAAGGGCAGCGATGAACGTCTTCTGCTGTTCTGCCGGGAGCCCGAACACGAAATTCGGCACGCGCTTCTCCGTCGAGGTGATTCCACAGGCGGAACCCAAAAACATCGCCAGGGGCGAGCCAAACGCTTCCACGCGGGTCGAACTGCGCTCACGTTCGACCGTCGTCGACGAACCGGTCACTGCCGCGACGGCCTGCTCGGTCGCCCCGATGAGCGCAGACTCGTGGGAGCCGAACGTGAACCCGACCTGTCGGTCGCCGACATGTCCCTCCGAGATGTAGTGGGCGAGCAGCTCGAGGAACGAGTCGTCAACCGGAACTGAGATTGGCATCGTCGTCTCGTCGCCGCCGACCTGGTACGTCCTGAAGGTGCAGTCGGCCGCGATCCCCTCCCAACCGAGTTCGAGCACTTTCTCCGCCGGGAGATACCCCTTCTCGAGGTAGTTCGTCTCCAAACTGTCCTTGAGGATCTCCACGCCGTCGTACCGGTAGTAGGACCGCTTTCGGTCGCTATCGGGGGACGGCTTCTTCCGAACTATCTCCCCGGTTTTTAGCTGCTCCAGCTGCTCCCGGTCGAACCCGGAGACGTAGAGCCGTCGGTCCTCGACCTGTTCCGGTGTGATGTAGTCGAGGAGGTTCACCTCCTCCACCGCCTCGCCGGCTCGCGGAAGGCGACGGGGTGCGAGGATATGGTCACCGGGTTCGAGCTCCCCAGCCTTCAGTTCCTCCGTTTCTCCACGACTCGTGACGCCGAACACACTGTGGTTCCCCGTAACCTCGACGCTACGGCCGCGCTCGGTTGAGATTTCGTAGGTCCGTTCGTCGGTTTCGTGGCGGATCGCATGGGTTAGGGACTGCCACGTGAGTTGATGGTCGTCCCGGGTGAACGACGGAACGTCGATGTCGTCCGGGACACGGGCTGTCGCCGCCCCATCTTCCGGGAGATAGGCGTCACAGATGACGCCGATGGGAAGGAACTCTATCTCGCCGTTTCTTCGGACGAGTAGTCGCTGGTCGGGGGTGAGCGACTGCTCACGAGCGTGGAACCGGGAGCCATAGAGCAGTTTCCCGAACACTTTCGGTAGCTGTTCCTTGGTGATTCCTGGACCGTTGTCCTCGATGACGAGGCGGTAGTAGTCGCCGACCTCGCGGATTTCGACGTAGATGTCGGGTCGGAAGCCTGCCTCTTCGGTGGCGTCGAGGGCGTTGTCGACGGCCTCTTTCACCGCAGTCACCAGCCCGCGGGCGCCCGAGTCAAACCCGAGCATATGTTTGTTCTTCTCAAAGAACTCGGCGATGGAAATCTCGCGTTGGCCCTCGGCCAACTCTTCGGCCGTCGCAGAGCCTTCGCCAAGTGTCGTCTGCTGCGAGGTCATTCTGTACGTTGGCTACCCGGCGACCGCTTAAAGTCCCTTTCGTAGCATGGTGGAACTGAAATTCCCGGGCCATCACGGGTAGGAGTCACTTACTGGTCGGTGCTGGACTGTCTTGGAGGCGGCTTCGTGAGCACTCTGCTTGGTGAGCACCCTAGGGGACTCGCGCGGGGCTGGAATGCACCTACTAACGGTGGGTCGAACCGGGGCAGAAAACAGGTTTTCTTTCATCCGAACTCCGCTTTGGCGAACGGTAACTTCCCTCCGGCGTAGGCGACTTTTGATTCGCGAGCGCGCCCGCGCGTGCGGACCCTTTATCGGTGGGGCCCGCCTACCTTGGGGCACGCTCTATGTCAGAAGAGAACGCCGAATACGGCGCGGGCCAAATCCAGGTTCTGGAGGGGCTCCAAGCCGTCCGCAAACGCCCGGCCATGTATATCGGGTCCACCGACGGCCGTGGGCTCCACCATCTCGTCTACGAGGTCGTCGACAACGCGATCGACGAAGCCCTCGCCGGTCACTGCGACCGCATCGAGGTCACGATTCACGACGACGGCTCCGTCTCCGTCACGGACGACGGTCGCGGGATCCCCGTCGACACTCACGAGGAGTACGACCGCCCCGCCCTCGAGGTCATCATGACCGCCCTCCACGCTGGCGGGAAGTTCGACAGCAAATCCTACCAGGTTTCCGGCGGCCTCCACGGCGTCGGGGTCAGCGTGGTCAACGCGCTGGCTTCGCGCCTGACCGCCGAGGTGCGCCGCGACGGCGCCCTCTGGCGCCACGAGTTCCACCAGGGCGAACCCGTCGGCGATATGGAGAAGGTCCGCGAGCTTAACCCTGAGGAGGGGACGGGGACCACCATCCGGTTCTGGCCCGACGAGGAGATATTCGAGGCCACCGAGTACGAGTTCACCACGCTGGAGAGCCGACTCCGTGAACTCGCCTTCCTCAACAGCGGTGTCCGCATCGAACTGGCGGACGAACGCGAGGAGGACGAGGATGGGGAAATTCGCCGGCAGGTCTTCCAGTTCGAGGGCGGCATCCGAGCGTTCGTTCGCTACCTCAACGAGACCAAGAGCCCGCTCCACCAGGACGTCGTCTACTTCGAGGACGAGGAGGATGGTGTCCAGGTCGAAATCGCGATGCAGGCCACCGACGAACTCCAGGGCTCGGTCCACTCCTTTGCAAACAACATCAACACCCGCGAAGGCGGGACCCACCTCACCGGGTTCAAAACCGCACTCACGCGAGTCGTCAACGAGTACGCCAACAGCGAAGGGTTGGCCGGCGACGTGGACGGGAACCTCACGGGCGAGGACGTGCGTGAGGGACTCACCGCCGTCGTCTCGATCAAACATCCCGACCCCCAGTTCGAGGGCCAGACCAAGACCAAGCTGGCCAACAGCGAGGTCCGAGGCGTCGTCGAAAGTGCCGTCCACGAAGGGATCGGCACGTATTTCGAGGAAAACCCCGACACCGCCCGACAGCTGGTCGCCAAGGCTGCCGAGGCTGCGAAAGCTCGGCAGGCAGCGAAGAAGGCCGAAGAACTGACTCGCCGGAAGTCCGCACTCGAGTCGACAGCCCTCCCCGGCAAGCTCGCGGACTGTCAGAGCCGCGACCCCGGCGAGGCCGAGCTGTTCGTGGTGGAAGGTGACAGCGCCGGCGGTTGCTTTACTGGTGATACAGAAGTGGCGCTGGCTTCCGGACGCTCCATCACCTTCGAGGAACTAGTCGAGGAACGGGAGAACGGTGAGTCACACTACTGCTACACGGTGAAAGACGACGGCAGTATCGGGGTCGAACGGATCGAGAGCCCGCGCGTCACGAAAGAAGAGGCGGAACTCGTGGCAGTAACCCTCGACAACGGCGAGCGCATCAAGTGTACCCCGGACCACGAGTTCATGCGTCGGGACGGCAGCTACTGCGAGGCAGCAGACCTCGACGACGGCCAATCGCTGATGCCGCTCTACCGGAAGATATCCGACACCGCGGAACCGGAAATAACGATAGACGGCTACGAGATGGTTCGACAGCCGAACACACGCAATTTCTGGGAGTTCACTCACCTTCTGGCTGACCGATACAACATCGAAGCCGGGTGCTACGACGCCGACGACGGTGATCACAAACACCACGTCGATTTCGACAAACGGAACAACCGCCCGGACAATATCGAGCGCCTCCCGAAGGAGGAGCATCTCGAACTGCACCGGGAGCATGCAGCCGAAACCCTCCACACCGAAGCGGTTCAGGAGAAACTCCGCGAGCTACACAGTACCGCCGAGTTCCGGGAGATGATGAGCGAGCGGATGCAGCAGGAAGGGACGGTCGAAATCCTTCGGGAACAGGCCAAAGAGCAGTGGGACGACGAGGAGTACGCGCAGTTCATGCAGGATGCCTGGCGGGAGTTCTACGAGAACAATCCCGAGTACAGGCGGCGAGTGAGAGAGCGTCTCACGAAGGAGGCACGCGAGTACTGGGCGAACGAGCAGCACCGCGAGGAGCAGTCCGAGCGAGTCGAACAGTACTACGAGGACAACCCCGAAGCAATCGAATCCCGTCGAGAGGAAGCCAAGGAGCAGTGGGACGACGAGGAACTGCGGGAGTGGCGGAGTCGGAAGACCGAACAATGGGACGAGGAGTTCCGCGAGAACCGGATGGAGGCGTACAACGAAACGTACTACGAGAACACCATCCCCTTCATGAAGGAGGTGCTGGAAGCGGAAGGCGATCTCGACGAGTTCGACGAGCGGCGGCGGAAGAACGCTGACCCAAACGTCCTCACAAAGGAGACGACCATCGAGAAGTTCTTCGAGGACGAGAGCGCGCTCCGTGAAGCGGTCTCAGCGCACAACCACTCTGTCACCTCCGTCGAACGACTCGATGAGACCGCAGACGTGTACGACATCGAGGTGCCGGGAACCCATAACTTCGGCCTCGAATCCGGGGTGTTCGTCCACAATAGCGCCAAACAGGCCCGGAACTCCGAGTTCCAGGCCGTCCTTCCCCTGAAGGGGAAGATCCTCAATGTCGAGAAACACCGGCTTGACCGGGTGCTCGAGAACAACGAGATCCGTGCACTCATCACCGCCATCGGGACGGGAATCGGCGACGAGTTCGACATCGAGGAGGCCCGCTACGAGAAGATCATCATGGCGACCGACGCCGACGTCGACGGCGCCCACATCCGGACGCTACTTCTCACTTTCCTCTACCGGTATATGAAGCCGCTCATCGAGGCGGGCTACGTCTACGCGACCAAGCCGCCGCTCTACCGGGTCCGCTACCGTGGCGAGACTTACGACGTGATGGACGAGGCAGAGCGCGACCGCGTGGTCGAGGAGGTCTGTGACGGCAACCCCTCGCAGGTCCAGCGGTTCAAGGGGCTCGGGGAGATGAACCCCGAACAGCTCTGGGAGACGACGATGAACCCCAAAAACAGAGTGCTGAAGCAGGTGACGCTCGATGACGCCGCCGCCGCAGACAAGATGTTCTCGGTGCTGATGGGCGACGCCGTCGGGCCGCGCAAGCAGTTCATTAAGGACCACGCCGAGGACGCTGAGTGGGTGGATATATGAGTACGGATCTACCGGACGACGAGAGCCAGGACATCGCTAAACGCATCGAACACGTCCGTATCGAGGACGAGATGGAGCAGTCCTACATCGACTACGCGATGTCGGTCATCGCGGGTCGGGCGCTGCCGGACGTGCGAGACGGGCTGAAACCGGTCCACCGCCGCATCCTCTATGCGATGCACGAAGACGGCCTGACCTCCGGGTCCGGCCACCGCAAGTCCTCCTCCATCGTCGGGACCACCATGGGGGACTACCACCCCCACGGCGACTCCGCCATCTACGACGCGCTGGCCCGGATGGCCCAGGACTTCTCCATGCGCGCGCCGCTGATCGACGGCCAGGGGAACTTCGGCTCCGTCGACGGCGACCCGCCGGCGGCGATGCGGTACACGGAGGCCCGGATGGCCCCCATCGCCGAGGAGCTGCTCGACGATATCGAGAAGGACACCGTCGACTTCTCGGGCAACTACGACGACCGCCTGCAGGAGCCCGACGTGCTCCCGTCGGCGTTCCCGAACCTGCTGGTCAACGGCAGTTCCGGTATCGCCGTTGGGATGTCGACCAACATCCCGCCGCACAACCTCCGTGAGGTGACGAAGGCCACCATCGAGCTCATCGAGAACCCGGACGCGACCATCGAGGACCTGATGGAGCACGTCAAGGGACCGGACTTCCCGACAGCCGCGAACATCGTCGGCCGCAACGGCGTCCACAAGGCGTACAAGACCGGTCGCGGTCGGCTGCGTCTCCGCGCGGAGTTCGAGACGTTCGAGGAAGAAGGCAAGATCATCATCACCGAACTCCCTTATCAGGAGAACAAAGCCCGCCTCGTCGAGCACATCGCCGAGGACGTAAAGGAGGGCGCTATCGAGGGGATTCGGGACCTGCGCGATGAGTCCGACCGCGATGGGATCCGTATCGTGATCGAGCTCAAGCGCAACGCGATGGTGGACGTGGTGAAAAACCAGCTGCTCGAGTCGCACCTCGAGATCACCTTCGGCGTCATCAACCTCTCGCTGGTCGACGGCCAGCCGAAGGTGCTCACCCTCAAGGAGACCCTGGAGGAGTACGTCAAGCACCGTCGCGAAGTCGTCCGCCGGCGCAGCGAGTTCGATCTCGGTGAGGCCGAGGACCGCGCGCACATCCTCGAAGGCCGGCTGAAGGCCCTCGAGAACGCTGAGGACGTGGTCGAGGCAATCCGCAACAGCGAAGACCGGGACGCTGCAAAAGCAGCCCTACGGGAGATGTGGGGCTTCAGCGAGGAGCAGGCCGCCCACATCGTCCGGATGCAGCTCGGTTCGTTGACCTCGATGGAGGTCGAGGCGATTGAGGACGAGTACGACGACGTGCAGGCCGAAATCGAGCGCCTCGAGAGTATTCTCGGCTCAGCTGAGGAGCTCGACGCGGTCATCATCGAGGAACTCGAAGCCGTCGCCGAGGAGTACGGCGACGAACGCCGTACCTCCTTCATCGCCGACACGGGCTCGGTCACCCACGAGGACCTGATTCCGGAGTCCGAACAGGTCGTCGTCATGACCGAGGACGACTACATCAAGCGGATGGAGCTCTCTGCGTTCCGCGCCCAGAACCGTGGTGGGAAGGGCATCATCGGCACCGACCTCAAGGAGGGCGACTCCGTCGCCTCTGTGTTCGTGGCCAACAGCCACGACTACCTGCTCTGTTTCACCAACCACGGGCAGGTCTACGAGCTCAAAACCTACCAGGTGCCGGAAATGTCCAGGACGGCGCGGGGAAAATCCGCCGTCAATCTGCTCGACCTCGACGAGGGCGAGCAACTGGAGGCCGTCGTCAACACGGCCGACATCGAAGTCGAGGAGGGTGCTGAGGATGACCAGTTCCTCACGATGGTGACCCGCGACGGCTACATCAAGCGGACGGGCGTCTCGGAGTTCCAGAACATCCTCTCGACGGGGATTCGGGCCATCCGACTGGAGGACGGCGACTCGCTGGCCGACGTGGAGGTCACGGACGGCACCCAGGACGTCGTCATCGCCACGAAAGGCGGGATGTCCATCCGATTCGACGAGGCTGAGGCCCGCGCGATGGGCCGGACCGCCCGCGGCGTCCGCGGTGTCAAGCTCGAGGACGACGAGGTGGCCGCCGTCGCAGGTATCGACGAGAGACACAACTCTTGGCTGCTGACGGTGACGGAGAACGGCTACGGGAAACGCTCGAACCTCGACGCCTACCGCACCCAGTCCCGGAACGGGAAGGGGCTCATCGACATCAAGACCAACGAGCGCAACGGTCCCGTCTCCGCCCTGGAGGCGGTCGGGCCGGGCGACCACCTCGTGATGATGAGCGAGGAGGGCCAGATTATGCGGTCGCCCGTGGAGGATCTCTCCATCGTCGGGCGGAACACGATGGGCGTCATCGTGATGCGTGTCGACGACGGCGACCGGGTCGCCGCCGTGGACGTTATCGAAGCTGAACGGATGGAAGCTGACGAAGAAGCCGAAGAAGCCGAAAACACAGAGGAAGCGGAAGCCACTGCGGCGGACGACGACTGAACCCTCCGACTTCCTTTTTGCGGTAATCAATCACTGGGGAGCGTTTAGACCGGCTGCAGTGTGAAAAATTTTCACAATTTCTACTATATCCTCCTGCACCCGTCGCAAAAACTCATCCTGAACCCGACGGGCGAACGGATATGCCCGGCGCAGTCGTCGCGAATGCGAGCGAGTCATGCTTCGTACCGTGGAGGCGCAGGACCGTGCGTTGTGCCAGCGCGCTTCCGCAAACCCCGGAATCAGGGTCCCCATCGGGAACTCGGTTCCGAGCCGCAGCGAACTCGGGGACGTGGCCGAAACGGAGGACGACGACCAGTTCCTCGTCTATCTCGACAGCGAGGAGGCTGGCCCCGGAGTTCCATGGCGAGGGGTACGGCACGGAGGCGGTGGCCTTGCTCGTCGACTACACCTTCGTCATCTACGACCATCCCGCGGCTGGCGCTGTCGCTTACGACTTCAACGACGCCTCCCGCGGTCTGCTGGAGTCGCTGGGGTTCGAGGAGGAGGAACGCATTCGCCGCGAGCGCTTCATCGACGGCGAGTACGTCGACACGATTCACCACGGGCTGTTGGGGGAGAACTGGCGAGGCTCATAACGTACTCCCCGCGAGCGAACGAAGTGAGCAGGTGCACGAGAGAGCACTGCTCTCTCGAAGGCGCCGACCGCAGCAAAAGGTCGTCGAGTAAGTTACTTCCCCTCTCCGCCGGAACGCCAACACATGGACGCGAGCGAGTTCGAGGTCGCCCACGAACCCAGTCAGGCGTTCGTGGAGTCGACCAACGTCTGGGAGTTCATGCAGACGTACGACATCGACGACTACGACGAACTGATCGAACGCACAACCAGCGAGGTTCCGGGGGAACCCGACTCGGGCGTCGATTGGTTCTGGGACGAACTCGTCGACTACCTCGATATCGACTTCTACGAGGGCTATGACGAGGTTCGAGACGACACCCACGGCCCACAGTTCACCGACTGGTACCCAGGCGGCAAGATAAACATCGCCCACAACACGCTGGACCGCCACGCCGCCCTCGAGAACGGCGACCGCAATAAGGTGGCTTGCATCTGGGAGGGTGAGGACGGCGTCGTCCGCGAACGCACCTTCCACGAACTCCACCGGCAGGCGAACCGCGTCGCTAACTACCTCGAATCCGTCGGCATCGAGACCGGCGACACCGTCGCGCTCTACATGCCGATGGTGCCAGAAGTCATCTCGATTCTCTACGGCTGCTTCAAGGTCGGCGCCATCGCTGTCCCCATCTTCTCTGGCTTCGGCGTCGAGGCGACCGCGACCCGCATCGACGACGCCGAGCCATCCGTGCTGTTCACCGGCGACGGCTTCTACCGACGCGGCAGCGCCATTTCTCTGAAGGGCACTGCCGACGACGCAATCGAGGAGGCTGGCCACGTCGAGCACACCGTTGTCTACGACCGGATTGGGACCGAGGCGCGGAGCGCCTCGAACGGAGCGGGGGGCGAAGCGACCCGCGGAGACACGGAGAGTGACGAGGTCGACGTGCCGTGGAGCGACGAACGCGACGAGTGGTGGGGCGAGGTCGTCGAGAGTCAAGAGAGCGAGTACGAAACCAAATCACTGCCCGCCGACCAGGAGTCGATGCTGCTCTACTCCTCGGGCACGACGGGTGAGCCGAAAGGTATCGTTCACACCCACGCTGGTGTGCTGGCCCAGTGTGCCAAAGAGATTCACTTCGGCTTCGACCAGAAGCCCGGTGACCGCTTTTTCTGGGTCAGCGACATCGGCTGGATGATGGGCCCGTGGACGCTCATCGGCAACCACCACTTCGGCGGCACGACGTTCATGTATGAGGGCGCGCCTGACTACCCAAACCCCGGCCGATTTTGGGAGATGATCGAGCGCCATCTCATCACGACCTTCGGCGTCTCACCGACAGCCATTCGCGCGCTGCGCAAGCACGGCGACGAGGTGGTCAAGCAGTACGACCTCTCCAGCCTACGTCTCCTCGGCTCTACCGGCGAGCCGTGGGACCCCGAATCCTGGCAGTGGTACTACGAGGAAATTGGCAACGAGGAGTGCCCAATCATCAACATCTCCGGCGGGACCGAAATTTGTGGCTGCTTCCTGATGCCGATGCCCATCAACGACCTCAAGCCGGGCACGCTCGGCGGGCCGGGGCTCGGGATGGATATCGACATCGTTGATTCGGCCGGGAACTCGGTGACGGAGAAACACGAACGGGGCTACCTCGTCGCGCGGGACTCCTGTCCATCGATGACTAAGAGCCTCTGGTCGGGCGACGAGCGCTATCTCGAGGAGTACTGGTCCACGTGGGAGGACCTCTGGGACCACGGTGATTTCGCCCAGAAGGACGAGGACGGCTTCTGGTTCCTCCACGGCCGCGCGGACGACGCGTTGAACGTGGCGGGCCGGAAGGTCGGCCCCGCCGAAATCGAGGGTGTGTTGGCCGAACACGATAGCGTGAATCAGGCCGCCGCGGTCGGCGTTGACGACGAGACAACCGGAACAGCAGTCGTGGCCTATGTCGTCCTCGAGAGCGGGCTCGACCCGAGCGACGAACTCCGAGAGGAGCTCCGGACGCTGGTCGGACAGGAACACGGCAAGCCGTTTCGCCCTCGCGAGATCCGATTCGTCTCGGAGTTCCCCAAAACCCAGTCGGGGAAGGTCATCCGGCGGGCCATCGCCGCGGTCCACCAGGGCAAGGACCCGGGCGACCTCTCCTCGATGGAGAACCCGAGCGCGCTCGAGGAAATCCGGAACGCTAGGTAAGCGACTGGGAACTACTCCCCGTCGCCATCGGCCACGTAGCTGGTGACGTCACCAGCGTTCATCGCAACGGCGAGCAACACCGCGACGACGAAGACGATGAACGTCGAGATGGCGTTCATCTTCGGTGCGGTACCGTACTTGATCATCGAGAACATCGACGTAGTCAGTACGTTCGCCGTCCCTCGGACGAAGAACGCGCGAATGAAGTCCTCGAACGACCGAATCCACGCGAACAGGAAGCCGGCACCGATCGCTGGTGCGAGGACCGGGAACGTCACGTCGACGAATGTCTCGACCGGATCCGCGCCTAGGTCGCGAGCGGCCTCCTCCAGACTCTCGTCGAACGTGTACATTCGAGAGGTGACGATGAGTAAGACGAAAGGCAGCCCGTAAACTGAGTGGGTGAGCACGATGGTCCAGAAGCCAGGGACGACTCCCAGGAGTGTCCGGAAGTAGATCAACATCGCGATGCCGAAGATGACTCCCGGGATGATCATCGGGAGGATACCCAACGTCCGGTAGAGTTCTCGGTAGGGGAACTCGTAGCGGGCGAGCGCCATGCTGGCCAACACGCCCAGGACGGTCGCGATTATGGCCGACACGGTCGCCACCGCCATACTGGTCGCAAGTGAACTCATCAGCCCGCTATCGGCGAACGTCGCGCCGTAGTGGGCGAGGGTTATCCCTTCGAAGGGGAACAGCGTCGAAGAGTTCACCGCAAACGACAGGACCATCATCACCGCCAGCGGTACCCAGAGGAACACGAGGAGTAGGCCGGCAACTCCGTAGAGCCCGCCCCGAATCAGTCTCTCGACGGTTCGGTGGTCCAACTTAGACCCCTCCCAGATCCTCGATGCTCACGTAGCGGAAGGCCACGACGAACGCGATAACGATGGAAACAACGATGAACATCGACGCCGCGCTGCCGTAGCCAACCGCGTAGAGTGAGCTGATTCGATCCTTGATTAACTGTCCGATCATCAGCACCTTCCCCTGTCCGAGGAACTCGGGTGTGACGAACGCCCCTAATGCCGGCACGAAGACGAACAGACTCCCCGAGATGATTCCCGGCAGCGTGAGTGGGAGAATGACGTCCCGGAGCGTCTCCGAGCGACTCGCCCCCAGGTCGCGAGCGGCTTCCACGAGCGAGTAGTCGAGCCCATCCAAGCTCGCGTACAGCGTGAGCAGCATGTACGGGAAGTACGCGTGGGTCAACCCCACGATAATCGCGGAGACGCCATAGTTGAATAGGCCGATTGGGCTGTTCACGATCCCGATTCGCAACAGCGTCGCATTGATGACTCCGCTCGGTCCGAACATCAGGTACCAGGAGTAGGCCCGCACCAGGTACATCGTGAAAAACGGGAGCAACACGAGGAAAATGACGACTTTGAACGTCCGCCCACCTTTCCGAGCGAGCAGATACGCGAGTGGGAACGCCAGGACCAGGCAGAGTATCGTTGTCACTGCTGCGATAGCGTAGGACAGCAGTAGCGACTTCACGAATGCACGCTGAAGCAACGGCGTATCACCAGCAAACAGCGCGGCGTAGTTCGCAGTCGTCGGCTCCCAGACGATCTGGTAGCTCTGATCGACGCTCACGAAACTCACCGTCACCATGAACGTCAGCGGTGCAGCGAGCAGGAGTGCAAGCCAGATTAATGCAGGCCCTGCAGTGATTCCGAGGCGACGCCGTCGGGTCGCGAACGCGGCCATCAGGTCTGCTCTGGAGGGCACGCTGCTCCTCCACCCCGACTCTGAACTCTCGTTCATCGCTTAAGCCGACTTGACTTCTTCCCAGGCTGTAATCCAAGCGTTTTCGTTTTCGACGGACTTGAAGGGGATCATCTCTCCAAGACGGGACGGGTCTATGGCGCCGAACATCTCGTTCTCTTTGTCGGAGAGGTGCTGTTGGGTTTTGGGGTTCACACTCGGTGAGAAGCCGGCTTTCGCGAGGGTCGCGCCGTTTTGTGGCGATATGTACTCGTTGATGACTTCCCAGGCTTTCGTCTTGTTTTCGGATGCACTCGAGACGACCGCGGACTCGAACCAGGCGAGTGAACCCTCCTTCGGGGTCGCCATTGCGGGCCAGTCGTCGCCGCTAGACCACATTTCGACGATTTCGTTGCGACCGGACTGTCCAACCGTGAAGTTCCCCTGTTTGAGAGACTTGATGTACGTTGGGTCGGCCGCAATGTACCCCTGGAGCCGAGGTTTCTGGTCGATGAGCGTTTGTTTTACTTCGTGGATCTGTTTCTGGCTGAGCGATACTTTCGACCCTTCGAAGGCGTCACCGTAGCCCAGATAGAGCGCTGCGGCGCTCATGGCCTTGAAGTGGTTGTCGTACATCACCAGCTCCCCTGAGAGGTCGGTATCGACGTAGTCCTCCTCGAAGAGGATGCTGTAGCTGGCCTCGTGGTCAGGGACGGACCGCGAGTCGTAGGAGTAGCCGTACCAGCCGAAGCGGACCGGAACGCCGTATCGGTTACCGTCTTGCGTGAACTGCGTATCCGCGAACTGCTTGAACTGGTCGTACATCCCCCCGTAGTTCGAGACGGCCTCTTCATCGACCGGCGCAATCATCGGGCCCCCGTCCTTCTCCGACTCCATCATCTTGGGGACGTAGTTGTTGTTGGGGATGGCGATGTCGTACTGCTGATACTGCCCGGCGTTCCACGAGGAGAACATGTTCGACGACGACGTGGATTTGGTAATCTCCAGGTTCACGCCAACTGTCTCTTCGATACGGGATTTGATGTCCTCGTCCGCGTACTCCTGCCAGGTGAGAATGTTAATCGTCGGGGTTCCACTCCCGCCAGTGCAACCTGCGACCGCAGTAACGCTCGCTGTGCCCGCTGCGGCAAGGAATGCTCGACGACTCGTCGATCGTCCGTCGGCTTGGCTCGTGTTATCTGTAGGCATACCACCTACGTGTTCGGTCAGAAGTAAATAAGTTCTTTCATTCTATATAATCTCGGGTGTCGGAAGGTTCATACCCCGTGGTTAGTTAACATTCCGTTAAGTATGTCCGGGACGAACTACGAACTCGTTGACCTCGACGGTGTCCGGAAGGAGTATGGAGACGTGATCGCCGTCGACGGCATCGATTTCTCCATCGAACGCGGAGAGTTCTTCTCGTTGGTTGGCCCTTCAGGTTGTGGCAAAACGACGACCCTCCGGATGATCTCCGGATTTGAATCCCCAACGGAAGGCAATGTCGTGATCGACGGCACGTCAATGAACGACGTCCCGCCCGAGGCGCGCGAGACCAACCTCGTGTTCCAACACCTTTCCCTGTTCCCCCACATGAGCGTCGGAGAGAACGTCGAGTACGGGCTGAAAAAGTCGGGGTTCCCTGGCTCCGAAGAGCCCGACAACCTGGACGAACGCCGGCAGGTCCTCGCGGGGGAGTATCTCGACCTCGTTGATCTCGACGGCTACGCTGATCGAAACCCCACAGAGCTCTCCGGTGGCCAGCAACAGCGCGTCGCACTGGCGCGTGCACTCGTCAACGAACCCGCAGTCTTACTCCTCGACGAACCGCTCTCCTCCCTCGATCGGAAACTCCGGAAGCAGATGCAGGTGGAGCTTCGCCGGATCCACGAACGAACACAGGGGGCATTCTTTTACGTGACCCACGACCAAGAAGTCGCGATGACGCTCTCGGACCGCATCGCGGTGATGAACGACGGCAAACTCGAACAGGTCGGTCCGCCCGAGGAGATCTACCGAGAGCCGGCTAGTCCGTTCGTCGCGGACTTCATCGGGGACACCAACCTCTTTACGGGTACCGCGACCGATGCAGGCGACCACACGGAGGTAGAGCTTGCCGATGGCGTGGTTATCGACGTTACCGGACAGGAGGTCACTGGCACCGACGTGACGATCTCGATTCGGCCCGAGGATTTCGAACTGGCTGAGGACGGCCAGCTCGATGGGGAAGTCGTCGAGCGGTTTTTCCAGGGCGACCGGACGAACTATCGCGTCGAAGCGCCAGCCGACCTCCAATCGTTCACTGTTGTCTCACAGGGCCGGGAGAGCCCGGTCAATCGCGGTGACGAAGTGTCCGTTACGGTGTCACCGGAGGCACCTGTTCTCTTCGACTGAGTCTCGGCTTACAGCACGGCATCGACGTCGCTCCCAACCTCGCCATCGAGCACCAGACAGCTACAACTAACGAGCGGCGCGAGCGCTGCAGCCACCACCGCCGGGTCAGCAAGCGAGCCACGGAAGCCGACAGCGTCGTCTTCAGTCAGGTCGGCCTCGGCCGCG